>FLOH01000434.1_pt1 | contig 92898 bp, 91 predicted proteins | sample 756751 | NCBI WGS metagenome assembly FLOH01 (sample SAMEA4026879, study PRJEB14308) | marine metagenome | biome: coastal water; material: water | depth 74 m
TACGCTTGCATCTGTTTGAAATGGTAATCCAAAAATTAAATCATGACTAATAGATTCGTATCCAATTTTTCTCGATAAATCGTGAACTTTCTTCACTTGTTCAAAACTTTGAACTCTATGAATTGCCTTTTGAACTTTAGGATCGTAATCCTGTATACCGAAACTATTTCTTCTTGATCCTAAATCATATAAAGTTTGTAACTGCTCTTCTGAAGCAAAATTTGGGTGTCCTTCAAAACTAAAATCAAAGATTTCAAACTTATCAGCCCTCTTAAAAATACCATCAATCAGTTTTTTTAAATTTTCAGCTGAGAAAAATGTTGGTGTACCTCCGCCTAAATGAATTTCTCTAATTTTTGGTCTATCACCTAACATATCACAATACAAATCCCATTCTTTTAAAACAGTTTCCATATATGGTTGTTCAACTTCATGTCGTTTGGTAATTTTCTTATGACACGCACAAAACGTACATAAACTTTCGCAAAAAGGAAGGTGTATATATACACTTATACCCTCACTATCATTACTTTCATTAAAAGATTTTATGGTAGTCTTTTCCCAATCTTGTACAGCAATCCCTTCTTTATCCCAAAACGGAACCGTTGGGTAACTAGTGTATCTTGGCCCAGGAATATTATATTTTTGAACTAAAGTTGAATTCATTTTTTAAATTTTGAGTAATTAGATTTTAGCAATAAACTTTAAGTTATTCTCTAAAATCTAACTTTTATATTCTTTAACAGCATCTATAAATGCTTTTGCATTTTCTAAAGGTACATGAGGTAAAATACCATGACCTAAATTTACAACGTATTTATCCTTACCAAAATCATTAATCATTTGATGAACCATCGTTTTAATCACTTTTGGAGGAGATAATAGTCTTACTGGATCAAAATTTCCTTGTAATGTAATTTTATTTCCTGTTAATTTACGTGCAACTTGTGGAGAAACAGTCCAATCCACTCCTAAAGCAGCTGCATTTGAATTAGCCATTTCTTCTAAAGCAAACCAACAACCTTTACCAAAAGCAATTACAGGAGCATCATCTTTTAACGCTTCAATAATTTGGTTTATATATTTCCAAGAAAATTCTTGATAATCTGCTGGAGATAACATTCCACCCCAAGAATCAAAAACTTGAACAGCATTAACACCTGACTTTACTTTTTCTTTTAAATAAGCAATGGTAGTATCTGTTATTTTTTGCAATAATGTATGAGCAGCTATTGGTTGCGTAAAACAAAATTCTTTAGCTATATCAAAGTTTTTAGACCCTTGTCCTTGCACACAATAACATAAAATTGTCCAAGGTGAACCAGCAAAACCAATTAAAGGAATGTCGTCATTCAACATTTGCTTAGTTACTTTAATAGCATCCATAACATATTTTAATTCAATAGTTACATCAGGAACAACAACGGCATCTACATCTTTTTGAGAACGGATAGGATTTGGTAACCAAGGCCCTACTCCTTCTTTCATTTCAACTTCAATATTCATTGCTTGCGGAATCACTAAAATGTCAGAAAATAAAATAGCAGCATCCATTCCAAATCTACGAATAGGCTGCACTGTGATTTCTGAAGCTAATTCAGGAGTTCTACAGCGTGTAAAAAAATCGTATTTATCACGAATTGCAATAAATTCAGGTAAATATCTTCATGCCTGACGCATCATCCATACTGGCGGACGTTCAACAGTTTCGCCCTTTAAGGCTCTTAAAAATAAATCGTTTTTTATATTTGACATTTTTATTTCTTCTTTTTATTAGCTACAGCTTTCATTGCTATATTTATTGCTGATCTTACTTTGTATATATCTCTTTTGGTCATAGCTGTTGCTAAAAACCAAGATTCAAATTGAGAAGGAGGTAAAAACACTCCATGCTCCATCATTTTCCAGAAAAATGTTTTAAACTTATCTGTATCACTTGTTTGAGCCGTTTTAAAATCTACCACTTTTGTTTTTGTGAAAAATGGATTAATCATGGAACCAAACCTATTCACTTGTAAGTCGATTCCATTTTCTTCAGCAGCAGTTTTTAAAGCTCTCTCTAAAAAAGCGGCTGTTTTCTCAAAAGCCTTATATGGATTTTGCTTTTTTAATTCTTTTAAAGTAGCAATACCACAAGCCATTGCTATTGGATTTCCTGATAGTGTCCCTGCTTGATACATTGGACCTAGTGGAGCAACCATTTCCATAATCTCGTTTCTTGCACCATAAGCACCTACTGGAAAACCACCACCAACTACTTTACCTAAACAAGTTATATCTGCTTCAACACCTAATAACTCTAATGCTCCTCCATATTGTGATCGGAAACCTGTCATTACTTCATCAACAATTAAAAGTACACCACTTGCTTTAGTTACTTCTCTTAGCTCTTCAATAAATGCTTTAGTTGGCAATACAACTCCCATATTACCTGCAATTGGTTCTATAATTACTGCGGCAATATCATCATGTTTTGCTAGTTGCTCTTCAACACTATCTATATTATTATATTCTGCTATTAATGTATTTTTAACTGCGTCATCAGGTATACCTGCACTTCCTGGTATACTTAAAGTAGCTAAACCAGAACCAGCCGCTACTAATAAAGCATCTGAATGTCCATGGTAACAACCTGCAAATTTTATAATTTTATTTTTGCCTGTAAAAGCTCTTGCCAAACGAATAGCACTAAAAACTGCTTCAGTTCCTGAATTCACAAAACGTACTTTATCCATTCCAGGAAAAGCATCACAAACCATTTCGGCTAAAATAATTTCACCTTTTGTTGAAGCTCCAAAAGAATAGCCATTTTTTAGATGTTTTTTTACGGTACTTTCAACAACACTATTTCTATGACCTAAAATCATTGGGCCATAAGATAATACCATATCTACATATTCATTACCATCAACATCAGTAATTTTACTTCCTTTTGCTTTTTCTATAAAAATGGGTACTCCACCTACAGATTTAAAAGCTCTTACTGGAGAATTTACAGCTCCAACTAAATGCTTTTTACCTTTTATATATAACTCTAATGATTTTTCTAGTTTCATTTTATTATTTATTTTGATATTTTGGATTCCTGCCTACGCAGGAATGACAACTTCATCTTCTTTTATTTTTTTAATAATAATTTTGCAACATCTTTAGCAAAATAAGTAATAATAATATCTGCTCCTGCCCTCTTCATTGACAATAAGCTTTCCATCATTACGCGATCACCATCAATCCACCCCTTTTCTGCGGCTGCTTTAATCATAGCATATTCTCCACTTACGTTATAACAAGCAATTGGTCGGTCGAAATTATTTTTTAAATCTCTAATAATATCTAAATAAGCCAGCGCAGGTTTCACCATTAAAATATCAGCTCCTTCTTGATCATCAAAAGTTGCTTCACGCATTCCTTCATCTCGGTTTGATGGATCCATTTGATAGGTTCTTCTATCTCCAAAAGTTGGTGCTGAGTCTGCTGCATCTCTAAATGGTCCATAAAATGCAGAAGAATACTTTACTGCATAAGACATAATTGGAAGATTTGAAAATCCTGTATTATCTAATGCTTCACGAATTGTTTCAATCATACCGTCCATCATTCCTGAAGGTGCTACCATATCTACACCTGCTTTCGCATGAGATATTACTTGTTTTGCAATATTTGGTAATGTAGCATCATTATCAACATCATTATCGTGAATAACACCACAATGCCCGTGACTTGTATATTCACAAAAACAAACATCCGTAATTACATATAAACTTGGATAATTTTTCTTAATAAAACGAACTGCTTTTTGCATAATTCCTTCATCATTCCAAGTTTCAGAACCCACTTCATCTTTCGTTGTAGGGATTCCAAAAAGTAATACTGCTGGAATATCTAATGCCACAACCTCGTCTAACTCTTTAGAAATTTTATCTAACGACCATCTTTTAATTCCTGGCATTGAAACAATTTCTGTTTCAATATTTTCACCTTCCTCAATAAATAAAGGATAAATTAAATCATCTATTGTTAGTTTATTTTCTCTAACTAAACGTCGGATATTTTCTGTTTTGCGTAAACGTCTTGTTCTGTTCATAATTATCTGATTTTATGATTCTTTATAATAATCATTTACTGTTTCTAATACACTTTCAACTGATGGTTGTGCAGCGACAATCACATTTTTAAAATATTTTCTAGCTTCTGTTGCTGTGGTATCACCAATACAAAATGCTGTACTATCAGATGTTTTATTGTCTTTTAAATAACTTTCAATTCCTGTTGGGCTATAAAAAAGAATTCCATTATACTTTCCATCAATTTTTCTTGGAGTCAATTGTGTTTGATAGCACTCAACTTCATTTACAATTATTTCATTTTCAGTTAAAATAGTTGCCAATTCATCTCTTCTCTTATTTCCACAGAAGTAAGTTACCTCTTTTTCATTTATGTTATTTACCAAAAAGTTAGCTAAGTTTTCTGCTGAATTTTCAACATGAGCAACTTTTCCTATTTTACTTTCTATCAATCTCTTTGTTCTTTTACCAACGCAATAAATATTTGTAAAATCTAATTCCATAGGTAAAAAATTATCTAGCAAGGCTTCAACAGCGTTTTGACTTGTAATAATTACGTTTTGAATTGTGCTTTTAACAACTTTTGGCTTTAACCTATTATTTCTAGTAGTGATAAAATCACTCATATCAACTCCAATTTTAGTAGATACACTACTTTTTTGGTCTAAAGAAAGATTTTTTGTAGAATAAATATTTAATTCTTTTTCTATCGTAATAATTTCACGCATTAATTTTTTTCCACCTCTATCTAAAATATAGTTGGCGGCAAATTCACCTAAATCTGTTGCATTATCTGCAGGAACTTCCTTGTAAAATTCAATTTTATTTTTACCATCTGGACTAAATAAAACACCTTTAAATTTTATTTCATCATCCCATAACATAGCTAAAGCACCAATTGGGGCCGTACAACCACCTTCTAAAACTTGTAAAAATTTACGCTCAATTCCAACACAAATTGCAGTGTCTTTATCATTTAATTCATTACAGATTTCTAATAATTCTTCATCCTTATCTAAAGCTGCAATCATTACTGCACCTTGCGCAGGCGCAGGAATCATCCAATCCAATTTAATATGATTTTCTTTTTCTGGTAATAAATTAAGTCTTTTTAATCCGGCTGCCGCAAAAATTGCTCCATCCCAATCATTATCTTCCAGCTTTTGCAAGCGTGTAATTACATTACCTCTTAATCCAGTTATTGTATGATGTGGATAACGATATAACCATTGTGCTTTTCTACGCAAACTACCTGTAGCTATAATTGCAGAGTCATTTGCGAAAAAATTCTCATCATCTTTAATGACTAAAACATCGTTAAAATCTCCTCTTTTTAAAACGGCAGCTTGTACAATACCTTTTGGTAATTGAGTAGGAACATCTTTAAAAGAATGAACAGCGATATCAATAATGCCATTTAATAAGGAAATGTCTAAATTTTTAGTAAAAACACCAGTAATACCTAATTCATATAAAGGTTTATCTAAAACTACATCTCCAAGAGAATCTATTTTAACTATTTCTGTTTTATGTCCTAAATGCTCTAATTGTTTTGCAACTGTATGTGCTTGCCAAAGTGCTAATTTACTTGATCTTGTTCCTATTTTAATCGTTCTCATTTAAGCTTAACTCTTTAATATTAAACATTTTGCTAATCACACTTATACTTTGATCAACTGATGTTTCTTCATCTTTTAAGTGTTTCACAAATTGCGTGGTAATTTTTTGAATCATTCGCGAAGTTACAAATTCTGCGTGTTCAATATTAAAATCTTTTAATTTTTTAGAATGAAAATCAATTTCATCATGCTGTATTGCAAGAAGTGATTCTTTTAAAGCGTTTACAGCTGGAACAAATTTACGAAGTGAAATCCAATTGTTAAATTCTTCTTTATATTTTTCAATTATTTTCTCTGCGGCAGGAATTTCACTCTCTCGAATTTCAATAGTTTTATCCGTAATTTTTGAAAGTTCATCAACATTTATTAAAGTTACACCAGGGATTTCTTTCACTGAAACGTCTACATTTTCAGGCATTGATAAATCCAAAATTTGTAATTCCTGATTTTCTTTTAAATGCTCTTTTGTTACTGTTGGAATACTTGCTCCGGTTGCAACAATTAAAATATCAGTAGTATGTATTTCGGTTATTAAATCTTCAAAATTACCAGCCTTCACCTCCGGATGTTCCTTCACAAATCCTAATGCTGTTTCATGAGTTCTGTTAATCAATGTAATTTGCTTATTTGAAGTATAATTCAATACATTTTTACATGTATTTTTACCAATTTCTCCCAAACCATAAATAAGAATTTTCTTATCACTATGATTTTCAACATTTTCAACTATGTATTGAATTGCGGCATATGCTACTGAAGTTGTGCCAGAACTAAGCTTCGTGTTATTTTTAACATCTTTACTTGCCTGTAAAACCAAATTCATTAAACGCTCTAGATATGCATTGGTTGTTCCATGTTTTTTTGCTAGCTTAAAAGATTCTTTTAACTGACCCACAATTTCATAATCTCCTAAAATCTGACTATCTAACCCTGTTGCGATATTAAATAAGTGTTTTACTGCATCATTATTTTTATACACATTAGAAACTTCAATAAAATCTTCAACATTACCTTTTGAATATTTTATTAACAAACTAATTAGTTCAAATGGATGTTTAGCAAAACCCGTAATCTCAGTTCTATTACAGGTAGACAAAACAAAAATACCATCAATACCTTTTTTCTTAGCATCTAATAATAATAGTTTTTGATTTTCTTTTGTAACACTGAAAGCGCCACGCACTTTAACATCTGCTTTTTTATAACTTAACCCTACATTGTAAAATTTTGTAGGCATGTTTTCTTGACTCATAATAAAATGGTGTTACCAATAAGTATCGACAAAAGTACTATTATATATTTTTACATTATGTCGACATAAGTACTTTTATTGTCGACATAAGTTACAATTGTTACCTAATTCACTCTAAAATAGGGTGAATTCCAAAAACACTGATAAATGTCACTAAAATATAGGTGTTTTAAAATATGACAAATGTCATATTTTAATTCAAAATGTTTTTTTATAAAATATTATCATTACTTTTGTACATATATTAATATTTCTATTTTTAAAATACCGAATGAAAAACTCATTAGATCATTACAAAAACATCGACAAAAGTACTCATTTACTTTTTTCAGAAAACAAAACTTTTAAAGTATTTCATTTCAATAACTTATCTTCTAATGCTGAATTATTAAAATACCAACTAACAGATAATTGCATTCAATTATATTTTTGCAACAACCACCAATGCAAAGTGGCTTTTAACATAGAACATTGTGCTATAGATTTAACATCTAACAATTCTAGCATGGTATATTTTAAAGATGAACAAATGAATGTTCTTTTTAATTTACCCCCAGAAGCTGAATTAATAGTTGTTCTAATTTCTTTAGAATATTTTCATTCTTTATTTTCAATTGATGGAACAGTAATTTTTAACTATAACAGTTTAAAAGGAGAAAACCCTATTATTGAACCTAAAGAAATTAACGCTAACATAAAATTAATTTTAAACCAGTTAATAAATTCACAAACTAAGGAAACACTTAGACCTATATTTATAAAAGGAAAAATTTACGAGTTGCTAAGTTATTATTTTAGTAAACCTTCAGAAAACAATAATGAATCTTGCCCATATATTGCAACGGAAGAAACTATGAGTAAAATTAAACATGCCAAGCAACTTATTTTAAAAGACATGAATAATCCTCCTTCACTTCCTGAATTAGCAAAAGAAGTAGGACTTAACATAAAAAAGTTAAAAACAGAATTTAAAGAAATTTATGGAGCGCCTGTTTTTACATTTTTATTAAATTATAAAATGGAATTAGCTAAAAAACTTTTATTAGAGCAACAATTAAATGTTAATGAAATAGCCTTAAATTTAGGTTATAGTACTTCAAGCCATTTTATTGCAGCTTTTAAAAGAAAATATAAAACTACCCCAAAACAATTTACAAAATCATAAAATATGAAAGGAGCTTTACTCGTAAACTTAGGATCACCAAATAGTACTTCAACTAAAGATGTAAAAAATTATTTAGGCGAATTTTTAATGGATGAACGTGTAATTGACATGTCTTATATCCCACGCTTATTGTTGGTAAAAGGTATCATTTTAAATACTAGACCAAAAAAATCTGCAGCAGCTTATAAAAAAATATGGTGGAAAGAAGGTTCTCCTTTAATTGTATTATCTGAACGATTGCATAAAAAAGTGCAAGAAAACTCAGAAATCCCAGTTGAACTAGCTATGCGTTATGGAAACCCATCTATACAAACTGGTATTGAAAAATTAGAAACTCAAGGTGTTACTGAAATTTTATTAATCCCATTGTATCCACAATTTGCAATGGCAACTACTGAAACTATTATTGTTTTAGCAAATGAAATTATAAAGAAACAGTTTCCACATATAAAACTAACTGATGTTCCTGCTTTTTATAACAGAGAAGATTATGTTGAAGTTTTAAGCGAAAGCATTCAAAAAGAACTTAAAATTTTAAAACCTGATTATTTACTTTTTTCTTATCATGGTGTTCCAGAAAGACATATTAAAAAATCTGATATTACAAAATCTCATTGTAAAATAGATGGTAGTTGTTGCAATACACCTTCAGCTGCTCACGAATTTTGTTATAGACATCAATGCTATGAAACTACTAAATTGGTAGCTGAAAAATTAAATTTAAAAGAAGGATTTTATAGTACTTCATTTCAATCTAGATTAGGGCGTGACCCATGGTTACAACCATATACAGATAAAACTATTGACGATTTTGCTAAAAATGGCATCAAAAATTTAGCTGTGGTGACTCCTGCTTTTGTTTCAGATTGTTTAGAAACATTGGAAGAAATTGGCATGGAAGCAAAACATTCATTTATAGAAAATGGCGGTACAACATTCAATACAATTCCTTGCTTAAATGATAATGATGATTGGGTTAAAACTGTTTCAAATTGGATTAACAACTGGAATTTAAAAATATAAATTAACTTAATTCTCTTTTCTAATTTTATCATATTTACTACCTAAAAATACAAAATATAGAATTACCAAACTGGTGGCTATACTTGTAACAAAAAATGTTGTAGATGCTCCAAATTTATACCAAAGAAATCCGGCAATTGAACTGGCTAGCATTGTAAAAATACTTTGAAAACCTGAGTAAGTTCCAATTGCCGTTGCAGTATCTTTCTCTAACGTAATATTGCTAATCCACGCTTTTGAAATACCTTCGGTTGCTGATGCGTACATTCCATACAGAAAAAATAAACCAATAATAACATATAAATTGGTACTAAACCCCATACCAAAATATACGATCACAAATAAACCGAGTCCTATTATAAACATTTTTTTTAAACCTATTTTGTCGGCAATAATTCCCGTAGGAAAAGCACTTAAGGCATAAATTAAATTATAAAATATATAAACTCCAATAACTTGCGTATCATCAAGTCCGGCTTGCTTAGCTTTCAACAAAAGAAACACATCAGAGCTATTAAATAACGTAAATGCCAAAAGTCCAACAACAACTTTTCTATAAGCTACCGGGCTTTCTTTCCAATAGTTTAAAAATGAAAAAAATGATACTGATTTTTGCTCTTTCGGAAGTTTTGCTTTCTTTTCTTTAAGATAAGAACTAGAAATTACTGCTAGAATTCCAGGTATAAATGCTAAATAAAATAAAGTGATATAATCTTCAGGATAAAAATACAAATAAATTAAAGCAAGTAGAGGTCCTAAAACTGCACCAAAAGTATCCATAGACCTATGAAAACCAAACACTTTACCTTTTGTTTCAGGTGAAGCTTCATCAGAAAGAATGGCATCTCTTGCTCCTGTTCGTATTCCTTTTCCAAATCTATCTACTGTTCTTGCAAAGAAAATCCACAGAGGAAACACAAAAACTGCCATCATAGGTTTTGAAATTGCACTAAAAGCGTAACCTATTTGAACAAAAGGAACTCGTCTTGCAGATTGATCAGATAATTTACCAAAATATCCTTTACTAAGTCCAGCAACAGCTTCAGCAACACCTTATAAAACACCAATTAAAACAATGGAAAAACCAATAGACTTTAAATATATTGGCATTATTGGATATAGCATTTCACTTGCAGTATCTGTAAACAAACTTATAAGTGATAAAATCCAAACAGTTCTTGTTATATATTTCATTTTGATTTCACTTAATTTAAATGATAAAAATTAATGAGTTAGTACTTACTTTAAAACAATTTTTTAATTTGTTTAAACCTTAATTCAACAATACTCTTATTTAAAAATTAGTCAATTATTTTAAGTATGCTCATTTTTTATAAAATTAAGTAAATATCACTCATTAACATCAATTATTGTAATTTTGATTCCTTAAAAATTTAGCATATAAACTATGGACTATTTATACATAAAATCACTTCACATAATATTTATAACCACTTGGTTCGCTGGACTTTTTTATATAATTAGATTATTTATTTATTTCAAAGAAGCTGAAGAAAAACCAGAAATTGAAAAAAATATATTATTGAAGCAATACAAATTAATGATTAAAAGGCTTTGGTATATTATCACTTGGCCTTCAGCAGTTTTAGCAACATTATTTGCAGTTTGGCTACTTATTTTACAACCTGCTTGGCTTCAACAAAGTTGGATGCTGATTAAATTAGGCTTTGTAACAGCTCTTTTTGCATACCATTGGTCTTGTCAAATTTTATACAATCAAATTGAAAAAGGGTATTTAAAATATTCTTCATTTGCATTAAGAATTTGGAACGAAGTTGCTACTATTATATTATTTGCTTGTGTATTTTTAGTAATTCTTAAAACTTCATTTGGTTGGATTTTTGGGGTGCTTGGTATTGTTGGTGTTTCACTACTTTTAATGCTTGGTGTTAAATTATATAAAAAAATAAGAGTTAAAAATAACTGGGATAACGATTAAATAACACAAAATATTTTTACTTATTCTTCATCTATAATTTATTTATAAAATTGATTTATCTCCCTAAATTTTATAATAAATATCATAAAAAAACTTTTAAAAATTGATTTACATCATAATCAAATTTTAAAGACATCTGTAATTTTGATTTATAATTATAAATTCAAAAGTGATGAAAAAGTTACTATTATTTTTAAGTATTTGTTCCGTTGCGGTGAGTTTTAATTCCTGCAACAATGACAATGATGACACTACTTTAGATAAGGTAGTTGGTAAATGGAGATTAAGCCAAATACTTTATAAAGTTGATCAACAGTACGTAAATTTTGATGAAATATCTGAGTGTGAAAAAAAGATGACTCTCGAAGTTTTTGAAAATGGCACCTATATAGAAAAAGATTATTCCTTCAATGATATTCAAAATAGTTGCGACGCACTTACACCTATAAATGGTACTTGGAAAAATTTAGGAAATTCAATGTATGAAATGTCTGATGTCCTAATTTCGGGAATTACAATTGCTTTAGAAATGAAAGTAATTTTTGAAGGTCACAATATGATAGCTGAATTTTCAGGTACAATAGAAGAGGATGGTGAAGAATATGACATAGCAATGAAATTTATTTTTATTGATAACAATTTCTTTGTACCTGACAGTATAATTGGAAAATGGCAGTTAGATCAGGAATTTGAAGACTCTATTGAAGTAGAATTAACAGAATGTGAAAAAACAATGACCCTTGAATTATTTGAAGATGGTATTTATGAAGAAAAAGATTTTTATGATGAAGGGTTAGAATGTGTTGCTCATGAAATAAAAAATGGCACTTGGAAAAATTTAGGAAATGAAATGTATGAAATAACAGGCATTGATATTCCTGAAGTCAAAGTAACTTTTAACAGCAATAAAATGACAGTTGAATTCTCTGAAACTGTTGATGAGGTTACACATACAGGAAAATTAATTTTCATAAAAGTAAGTTCTTAATTGCTCATACATGTTTTTAAAATTATTCATCCTATAATTTTAGTACTATTCTTTATCTTTTAGGTTCTAAAAAATTCATTCATAATGAGTTTTTTAGAACCTAAATTTTGATTGCTTTAAATCATAACTTTTAAATTAAATAATAAAGTTCATAATCACAGTTACATTATTAAAATTGATTGCTAAAAAATACAGAATAGCTAAACTCTTCATTCGTTTACTATAAATTTATCAAATAAACAGCCCTTTCACTATTCAAATATTCAATACTTTATATCTTTTTTTATATATTTAATATTCTGTTTATCAATATGTTAGACACTAAAATATGATTTTGGTCATACAAAATACGAAATCGTTTTCTTAATTTTACAGCATTATTAAAACAAATAATAAATTAGAATTTTATGAAAAAACTTCTATTAGGTAATGAAGCTTTAGCACAAGGTGCAATAGATGCTGGAATATCAGGTGTTTATGCGTATCCAGGTACTCCTTCAACAGAAATTACCGAATATATACAAAAATCAAAAATAGCACAAGAACTAAATATCCATTCAAGTTGGTCTGTGAATGAAAAAACAGCTATGGAAGCTGCTTTAGGAATGTCATATGCTGGAAAGCGCTCTTTAACTGTTATGAAACACGTTGGGTTAAATGTAGCTGCCGATGTTTTTATGAATATGTCAGTTTCAGGAATAAACGGTGGTTTAGTTGTAGTTGTTGCAGATGATCCATCCATGCATTCTTCACAAAATGAACAAGATTCTCGTTATTATGGTAAATTCGCTATGATTCCAATACTTGAACCATCAAATCAACAAGAATCATATGATATTACAAAATATGCTTTTGATCTTTCTGAAAAATTTGGGTTACCTGTATTAATTAGAATGGTAACTCGTTTGTCACATTCAAGAGCTGGTGTAACAACTGGAGAAAGAGTTGCTCAAAATGAAATTAAACTTCCAAAAAACGCAAGACAATTTCAATTAATACCTATGCATGCAAGAGGTTTATACAATCATCTGATTGATATTCAACCTGATATGCAAGAAAATTCTGAAAATAGTTTTTATAATGAATTAACTAAAGGAACTAATACTTCATTTGGAATTATAGCATCTGGAATTGCCTATAATTATTTAATGGAAAACTTTGAGGATGGTAATTGTCCTTATTCCGTATTAAAAATTTCTCAGTATCCTTTACCAAAAAAATCAGTTAAATACTTATTTGATACCTGTGAAAAAATATTGGTTTTAGAAGACGGTTATCCTTTTATTGAAGAAATGATTTCAGATTTTTTAAATGAAAATAAAAAAGTAATTGGACGTTTAACGGGTGATGTGCCACGTGCAGGAGAATTAAATCCTGATAATATTGGGAAAGCACTAGGTTTTAAAGTTCCCGAATTAAAAAAAACACCAAATATTGTTGCAGGAAGACCTCCTGAATTATGTGTTGGTTGTGGACATAGAGATTTGTTTAATGCTATAAATGAACTTGGAGAAGAAGCAAAAACTCAAAAAGTTTTTGGTGATATTGGTTGTTACGCATTAGGTGCTTTACCTCCATTTAATAGTATTAACACGCTAATTGATATGGGAGCCTCTATTACCATGGCAAAAGGAGCTTCAGATGCTGGTATTCATCCAGCAATTGCAATTATTGGTGATTCAACTTTTACACATTCAGGTATGACCGGCTTGTTGGAAGCTGTTGTAGCAAATACAAAAATGACAGTTATAATTTCTGATAATTCAGCAATTGCAATGACTGGCGCTCAAGATTCTTCGGCTTCTGGTAGATTGGTAAATATTTGTAAAGGAATTGGAGTTGACCCAGAACATTTAAAAGTTTTAACTCCTCTTCATAAAAATCTTGACGAAAATATTGATTTAATCAGAAATGAAATAAATTACAATGGTGTTTCAGTCATTATTTCACAACGTCCTTGTGTTCAATTATCAAAAGAGAAAAAGGACAATATTAAACACTTACTTGAAATTGCACTAAATTAATTTTATACTGTTAGCATGAAAATAAATATAATTTTAGCCGGAGTTGGCGGACAAGGAATTTTAACAATAGCAGCAGTTATAGATACAGCTGCACTAGCTTCTAATCTCAACATTAAACAATCTGAAGTTCACGGCATGAGTCAACGTGGTGGAGCTGTACAATCTCACGTGCGTATTTCTGATAAAGAAGTATATTCAGATTTAATTCCTGTAGGAAAAGCAGATATGATTATCTCTGTTGAACCAATGGAATTACTTCGTTATTTACCCTTCTTAAAAAAAGATGGATTGTTAGTTACTGATTCAAATCCATTTTTAAATATTACAATTTATCCAGAATTAGAAGAATTGTATACCGAAATCAAATCGTATCCAAATAGTATATTAATTGATGCACAAAAAATAGCCAAAGATTTAGGGAATTCTAGAGCAACCAATATTGTATTATTAGGTGCTGCATCACATCAGTTACCTTTGAGTGATGAAAGTTTACAACAAGCAATTAAAACGTTATTTGAACGAAAAGGAGAAAAAATTGTAGCAAAAAATTTGGAAGCTTTCAATGCTGGGAAAGAAATTGCAAAAGAAATATTTTCAAAGAAAGTAGTTTTATAAATGATACACGAAAAATTAATTAACCCTAAAAGTATTGTTGTTGTTGGGGCTTCAAATAATATTCAAACTCCTGGTGGAAGAGTTCTTAAAAATTTAATAGATCATCATTTTAAAGGTGATTTATTTGCTATTAATCCAAAAGAAACAGAAGTTCAAGGTGTAAAATGTTATCAAAATGTTAGCGACATACCAACTGTAGATGTTGCAATTATTGCTATTTCAGCAAAATTTACATTAGAAACCATAAAAGTATTAGCTCAACAAAAAAACACGAAAGGATTTATTATTTTTTCGGCTGGTTTTAGTGAAAAAGATTCAGCAGGTGAAAAATTAGAACAACAAATAGTTGATGAAATAAATGCTGTTGGAGGAACTTTATTAGGGCCAAATAATATAGGATTAATCAATCAGAATTATGCAGGAGTTTTTACAACACCAATTCCAAAATTAAACTCAAAAGGTGTCGATTTTATTTCTGGATCAGGCGCAACAGCTGTTTTTATTATGGAAGCTGCAATGTCAACTGGATTGACCTTTTCAAGTGTTTATTCCGTTGGAAATTCTGCTCAAATTGGTGTTGAAGATGTTTTAGAACATTTTGATGAAACCTATAATATTGAAACAAGTTCCAACGTAAAATTACTTTATATTGAAAGCATTGAAAATCCTCAAAAATTATTAAAACACGCTACTTCTTTAATTAATAAAGGTTGTAAAATTGCAGCAATAAAAGCAGGAAGCTCAGATGAAGGAAGCCGAGCCGCAAGTTCACATACTGGCGCATTAGCAAATTCTGATGTGGCAGTAGATGCTTTGTTTAAAAAAGCTGGAATTATACGTTGTTATGGTAGAAATGAATTAATTACAGTTGCATCTATATTTATGCATAAAGAGTTAATTGGAAAAAATATTGCCATTATTACACACGCAGGTGGTCCGGCAGTTATGTTAACAGATGCTTTATCTAAAAACGGTTTAAATGTTCCTGAAATTAAAGGAGAAAATAGCAAAGAACTACTTTCAAAATTATATGAAGGCTCATCCATTTCAAACCCAATAGATTTTTTAGCAACAGGAACCGCAGAACAATTAGAAACAATTATTGATTATTGTGAACATAAATTCTCAACAATTGATGCAATGGTTGTCATTTTTGGTAGTCCCGGTTTATTTGAAGTGTTTGATGTGTACGATGTGCTTCACAAAAAAATGCGTGAATGTAAAAAACCTATTTTCCCTATTTTACCTTCAGTTGTAAATGTAAAAACTGAAATTGAGTACTTTATTGAAAAAGGAAATATCAATTTTCCTGATGAAGTTTTATTTGGGAATGCTTTAGCCAAAACTATTAAATCATCAACAAAAAATACAAAAAATAGTACAAAAAACACTGCTAACATACAAACTATTAGAACTATAATTGATACTGCTAAAAATGGCTATTTACATCCTGAAAGAGTAAAAGAATTACTAATTGCAGCGGAAATTCCAATAGTAAATGAAGCTATTTGCACATCAAAAGAAAGCTGTTTTAAAGAAGCTCAATCACTAGGATTTCCAGTTGTAATGAAAGTTGTTGGACCTGTGCATAAATCGGATGTTGGTGGTATTGTTTTAAACATATCTTCTGAAGAAAAACTGATTGAATCATTTGATAAAATAATGCAAATTAAAGGAGCTACTTCAGTTTTATTACAACCAATGAAAAAAGGAATTGAGTTATTTATTGGTGCTAAAAAAGAAGGAAACTTTGGACATTTAGTGCTTTGTGGTTTAGGCGGAATTTATATTGAAGTTTTAAAAGATGTGAATACTTCTTTAGCTCCAGTTTCAAAAAATGAAGCGCTGGAAATGATTCAAAATTTAAAATCTTACAAAATTATACAAGGAGTTAGAAATCAAGAAGGTGTAAATGAAGATTTATTTGCTGAGATTATTACAAAAATTTCTAATTTGGTAACTATTGCTCCTGAAATTTCTGAATTGGATTTAAATCCTCTTTTAGGAAATTCAAAAGAAATTTTGGCTGTTGATGCAAGAATTAGAATTGAAAAAAATTAATTGTTCAGCGAACAAAGGAGTGTCATACCTGCGTAGGCAGGTATCCATAAACGGTAATTTGGATTGCAATAAACTTTCTATAGATTCCTGCCTTTTGCAGGAATGACAATTGAAAAGAGTCAGCTTAATTAACCAATTCTACTTGTCCTAAATTTTTAGAATTTATACTTCCTATTAAAAAATTAGTATTTCGAGGGTGTATTTTAAAAGATACACCTTCATTTTTAAATTCTTGAAAATGTTCAATAATCTTTTTATTGGAAATTATTGAATTGTCAAACACAATGGTATCAATAAAATATTTCTTTATAAGATTTCTAATTTGGTCAAAATCATCAATTAAATTTTCGTTTACTAATAAATACTTTTTGTTTAAATAATTATTAATCAACTCATCTTCACCTAAATACAATACATTTAAGCTTGATTTTAAACTATTCTTTGGTCTCAAAAAATTAAAAAACTTAAGTAAAAACCAAAATTGAATTCCAAAGTTCATTATAAAATCATAAACTCTATTTAATTTAAAGTGTTTTTTGTAAAATATCTTCATCGCATTATGAAAATATTTTAAATGCTTAATATCTTTCTGAGTGCTTTCACCCTTATAATGTACTACTTGGGTATTTGCGTAATAATAGTTTTGATACCCTTTGTTCAATGTTTTGTAACTTAAATCAATATCTTCACCATACATAAAATAAGCCTCATCAAAGCCATTTACTTCATTATAAACCGAACGTTTTAACAACATAAATGCCCCAACAAGAACAGCAACTGTACCAGTTTCATTTTCATTCAAATGTGTTGCATAGTATTTCCCTGTTTGTTTACTTGAAATTCCAAAAATTTTGCTAAAAGCTACTAGCGGAGTTGGAATTCCTCTCTTGCTTTCAGGTAAAAAATTCCCTGAACCATCAATTAGTTTAACACCTAAAACACCTAAATTTGGTTTACTTTTTGCAAATGCTAAAATTTGAACAAAAGTGTCTTCAGCTACAACGGTATCGGGGTTTAAAATTAAAACATAATCGCCTTTCGCAATTTCAACTCCTTGATTGTTAGCTTTTGAAAACCCTACATTTTCTTTGTTTTGAATAAGAATTATTTCAGGAAATTTTTCTATAAGTATCTTACAGCTATCATCTGATGAATTATTATCAACAACTATAATTTCAATTTTTAAATTTTGGGAAGCAGCTTGCACACTTAAAATACACTGCTCTAAAAAATATTGAACATTATAATTTACAATAACTACAGATAAGTCCATAAATTAAAATGATTTTTCAAACGGAATTCGGTGTATAATACTTCTTCCTAATGTAATTTCATCAGCATATTCAAGTTCATCACCTACAGCAATTCCACGTGCTATGGTTGATGTTTTAATCTCAAATTTTTCTAATTGCTTAAAAATATAAAAGTTGGTAGTATCACCTTCAATAGTAGAACTTAAAGCGAAAATTACTTCTTTTATTGTTCCACTATTCACCTTTTCAACTAAACTATCTATACTTAAATTATGAGGGCCAATTCCTTCAATTGGTGAAATTTTACCACCTAAAACATGATATAAACCTTTAAATTGAGTCGTATTTTCAATTGCCATTACATCACGCACATCTTCAACCACACATATTATTTCAGTATTTCTGGATGGGTTTGCACAAATTTCACATACATCAACATCAGAAATATTATGACATTTTTTACACAATTTTATATTATCAACTAAACTTGTTAATGCTGTTGACAACTGATGTGTATGAGTAGTTGGCTGCTTTAATAAATGTAAAACCAATCTAAGTGCTGTTCTTTTACCTATTCCAGGTAATTGAGACACTTCATTTACAGCATTTTCTAAAAGTTTTGAAGAAAAATTCATTTCGCAAATGTACAATTAGGAAACGATATTCTCAATAATTTTAGTTTCTTTGTTAATTCAAACTAGCACTTTTAAATGAAACCAATATATATACTTTCTCTAATCGCTATTTATTTTTTTGTTCTTCTATTAATTGCACATTTAACTGGGAAAAGTGATAGCAACGAAACATTCTTTAAAGCCAATAAAAAATCGCCTTGGTATGTAGTTGCTTTTGGTATGATTGGAGCTTCACTTTCTGGAGTTACTTTTATATCAGTTCCAGGCTGGGTTCAAAGTTCTCAATTTAGCTATATGCAAATTGTTATTGGATACTTGTTTGGCTATTTTGTGATTGCGTACTTGTTAATTCCTATTTATTACAAACTACAAATTACTTCAATTTATGAATTTTTAAAACAACGTTTTGGAACAACATCACATAAAACTGGTGCTTTATTTTTCTTAGTTTCAAGGGTTTTGGTAGCTTCATTTAGATTATTCTTAGTTGCTTCAGTATTACAATATTTTATTTTTGAAGCGTGGAATATTCCGTTTGAAATTACTGTAATTCTTTCCGTTCTATTAATTTGGAGCTATACATTTAAAGGTGGAATTAAAACAATTGTTTGGACAGATACATTTCAAACCTTATTTATGCTTTTTGCTGTTTTTGCAACAATTTATATTATTATAACAAAATTAAATTGGTCAGTTTCTGATGTTTTTAATTCCTCCGAATTTGATAAATACAGTCAAATTTTATTTTTTGACGATTTTAATGATAAAAAACACGTTATAAAATCATTCTTAGGAGGAATGTTTATTGCTATTGCAATGACTGGTTTAGACCAAGATATGATGCAAAAAAACTTAACATGCAAAAATATCAAAGAAGCCCAATGGAATCTTGTTTCACTTGGTTTTGTGTTAATAATTGTAAACTTTATATTTTTAACTTTAGGTGCCTTATTATTTATTTATGCTGAAAAATTTGGCATTGCAATACCTATAATTAATGGTAGTGTAAAAACCGATTTGTTGTATCCTGAAATTGCATTAAACGGCGGTTTAGGAATCACCATTGGTATTGTTTTTGTACTAGGTTTAATTGCGGCCGCCTACTCAAGTGCTGATAGCGCTTTAACTTCATTAACAACATCATACTGTATAGATATTTTAGACATTGAAAACAAAGAAAAATCAAAACAAAAATCAATTCGAAAAAAAGTACACATTGTAATTTCAATCCTTCTGGTTCTAGTTATCATATCATTTAGATATTTTATAGAAGACACTATAATTAGCAGTTTATTACAAATTGTATCCTATACTTACGGACCACTTTTAGGATTATTTGCTTTTGGGATTTTTACAAAACACGCCATTAAAGACCAATTTGTTTGGGTTATTGCGCTGCTATCCGTTATCATTAGCTATTTTATAAACAGTTATTCAATTCAAATTTTAAACGGCTATACTTTTGGTTATGAGCTTATTATGTTAAACGGATTATTAACCTATATTGGTTTGTATTTAATTAGAAAACCCGCCAAATAATATTTATTTTTGCTGTATGGATAATGATTTAAGCAATTATAGAAAAGTCTATAAAAAAAGTGAACTTTCTAAAAACGAAGTATCATAAAATCCAATGGAATTATTCCAAAAATGGTTTTTTGAAGTAGAAGAATTTGGAGGTGATACAGAAACCAATGCTATGACAATTTCAACTATTGGTTTAGATGGATTTCCAAAAAGCAGAGTAGTTCTTCTAAAAAAGTACACTTGGGAAGGTTTTATTTTTTACACAAACTACAATAGTGAGAAAGGAAAATCTATTGAACAAAACCCAAATGTTTGCTTATCTTTTTTCTGGAATCATATAGAACGCCAGGTTATTATTAAAGGACAGGCAGAAAAAATTGCAGAAAATTTATCAGATGGTTATTTTGAATCGAGACCCGATGGAAGTAAGTTAGGAGCTTGGGCTTCAGACCAAAGTGAACCAGTTCCTTCTAGAAAATATTTAGATGAACGTTTAGCTTCATTTGAAAAACAATTTGAAAATAAAGAAATTACAAGACCCAAAAATTGGGGTGGTTTTATTGTAAAACCTGTTAGTATTGAATTTTGGCAAGGACGACCAAATAGAATGCATGATAGAATTAGATACACATTACAAGAAAATTTTGACTGGAAAATTGAAAGATTAGCTCCTTAATATATATATTTGAACCTCAACCAAACTAAATGAAACGAGCATGTTAAAAATTTTATTACATAAAGGAATTATTAATAGCGAACTGCATGTGGCCTATAAAAAAAAGCCTGTAACAAACAGGCACTAAATAAAAACACATGAAAACACTTTACATTGTTAGACACGCAAAATCTTCTTGGGAATATGAAGGAATTAAAGATATTGATCGCCCATTAAAAAAACGAGGAATTAACGATGCTTATTTAATTTCTAATGTATTGCAAAAAAAGATATCATGTCCGGATGTTTTTATCTCAAGTTGTGCAAATAGAGCTTTACATACAGCAATGATTTTTAGTTATTCATTTAATTACCCATTAGCAAACCTCAAAATAAGTAAATCCTTATTTAGCTTTAGCGATGGTTATTTAATAAAAACAGTAAAAGCATTAGATGATGGTTTTGATTCTGCAATTATATTTAGTCATGACCATGGAATTAGTGATTTTGTAAATAAATTTGGAGACAAACTTTTAGACCATGTGCCAACTTGTGGTGTTGTTGGAATTAAATTTGATACCAATCATTGGAAAAATATAAAATCTGGTAAGACATTTTTAACTGAGTTTCCAAAAAATTATAAATAATTTTATTTTGAAAATTGAAAAACTTGCTGGAATTGATATTGGCTCAAATGCTGTACGTTTACTGGTAGCCAATGTAATTACTGAAGAAAATGGGGGAAATCCAAGTTTCCAAAAATCTGCTTTAGTACGTGTGCCAATCCGTTTAGGTGCTGACACTTTTATCAATGGCATCATTTCTGAAGAAAATAAACTTAGAATGATTAAAGCCATGAAAGCTTTCAAATTATTAATGGAAGTTCATGGAGTTCAAAAATATAAAGCTTGTGCTACTTCAGCAATGCGAGAAGCTAAAAATGGTAACGAAGTAGTTCAAGAAATTTTTGAAAAAACTTCAGTAGAAATAGATATTATAAATGGCCAAAAAGAAGCTAAAATAATATTTTCAACAGATTTAAGTCATATTATTGAAGTTCATAAAACCTATTTATATGTTGATGTTGGGGGTGGTAGCACAGAAATTACCATTTTTTCAAAAGGTAAAATTATTACTTCAAAATCTTTTAAAATAGGTACAGTTCGTTTATTAGATGACAAAAAAGAATTTAAAAAAATTTGGCAAAATATTGAAACTTGGATTAAAGAAAATACTAAAGGCCTGAAAAATATAAATGTAATTGGTTCTGGAGGAAATATAAATAAAATATTTAAACTCTCTGGAAAACCAATGGGAACAGCTCTTAGTTTAACGTATATGAAAGATTACTTAGAATTTTTAAGTCAAATGACCTATGAAGATAGAATTAGAAAGCTAGATTTAAACCCTGACAGAGCTGATGTAATTATACCAGCAACTAAAATTTATCTATCAGCTATGGAGTGGAGTGGCGCAAAAAAAATATATGTTCCTAAAATTGGACTTGCAGATGGTATTGTAAAAAGTTTATATTTTAATAAGTTCTGAAAAACGTATATTATATTCATTAAAAAAACCGCTAATAGCGGTTTTTTTAATGAATATAATGTTTTAAAATTAAATTTAAGCTTTTACAAACTCTTCAACCAATTTACCAACAATTTTTTCAGCAATTTTAGCTACTTTTTGAACTTCTTCGTGAGAGACTTCCGATACTATTCCTTCAACTCCTAAATCAGTAATTATAGATATTCCAAAACAAGTCATTCCCATATGTTTTGCAACAATTACCTCAGGAACTGTTGACATTCCAACAGCATCAGCACCTACTAATTTTACCATTCTGTATTCTGCAGGCGTTTCAAAAGTTGGGCCTTGTAATGCTAAATAAACACCTTTTTGAATTGGAACGTTCATGTTTTTTGCTATTTGCTCCATTTTGGCAATCATTTTAAGACTATAAGGCTCGTGCATATCAACAAATCTTGGTCCAAAACGCTCTTCGTTTTTACCACGTAAAGGATGTTCTGGAATAAAATTAATATGATCTGTTATTAACATAATATCTCCAACTTTAAAAGCAGGATTTACACCACCTGAAGCATTAGAAACAATTAAATTTTCAACCCCTAAATATTTCATTACACGCACTGGAAAAACTGTTTGCTCCATAGTCCAACCTTCATAATAATGAAAGCGCCCACGAATAGCAATCACTTTTTTAGTACCAATGATTCCAAAAATTAATTCTCCTGAATGACCAGCAACCGTTGAAACTGGAAAGTTTGGTATTTCCTCATAAGGAATCGTAATTTCAATCTCTATTTTCTCAACCAAATTCCCTAAACCTGTTCCTAAAATAATACCATAATCTGGTTTTGTAATTCCTTTCTCTTGAAGAAATTTAACTGTATCTTGAACTTTATTCCACATAATTTTTTATTAATTTATCAAAACTTGTCTTGTTCTTTACAAATTTTGTCTTTATTGATATAAATTGCAAATTTTGCAAGTCTGCAAAGATACGAACATAATCTTTCTCTGTTGTTAAAACAATTTTATTATTTGATTTTAATAACTTAAATTCTGAATTTATTTCAGCAATATCCTTCTCTTTAAACTGATAATGATCTGGATATTTTAAATGCTTAAACTTAATTTTTTGATTGGTTAAATATTCTTGTAATGGTATTGGATTGGCAATTCCTGTTACAAGTAGTATCTCTGTATTTTTTAGCTCACTCAAATTTAAGTTTGAAGCTCCTTTTAGTTCATTATCATATTCAATTGTAGCAAAAAATACGAATTGCTTTTCAGTTAAATTTAACTTTTTACTGATTTCAAACTGTTCAACTTCTGAAATATTATAGGGGCATTTTGTCACAATAATTACGTGTGCTCTTTTAGCTCCAAATTTATTTTCTCTTAAATTCCCTGTTGGTAACATACTATCATCAACATATAAATTATCATATGCTGTTAACAAAATATTAAAACCCGCATTTACTCTTCTATGTTGAAAAGCATCATCTAATAAAATAATGTCAGGTGGGTTTTCTAAAGCTTCTAATTGTTGAATCGCATTTGTTCTATCTGCATCAACACATACAATAATATTTGGGAATTTTAAATAATATTGAAAAGGTTCATCACCAATAATTTCAGCAGTTGCATTTTCATCTGCAATAATAAAACCATTACTTTTTCTTTTATAACCTCTACTTAAAACGGCTATTTTATAGTCGTTTTGCAATAATCTAATTAAGTATTCTATTTGAGGTGTTTTTCCTGTTCCACCAACACTTAAATTCCCTACAACAATAGTAGGAGTTTTAAATTGTTTTGAGGTAATAATATGTTTGTTATATAAGTAATTACGAATACTTGTAATTAATCCATACAACAAAGAAAACGGATATAGTATTTTTCTTAAAAATTTCACTTAAGCGAAAATACAAACAAATTAAAAATTTCTGATTAAATAGAGTAACTTTCTTATGTAAAATTTATCTTTGTTAGCATCATTCATCTGAAACTATGAAAATTAAAGATATTACAACTTGTATTGAAGAAATTGCACCTTTAAATTATGCTGAAAGTTTTGACAATGTTGGCTTACTAGTTGGCAACTACAATACTGAAGTTACTGGTGTTTTAGTAACACTTGACACATTGGAAAATGTTGTTGATGAAGCTATTGAAAAATATTGTAATTTAATTGTAAGTTTTCATCCAATTATATTTTCAGGATTAAAGAAATTGAATGGTAATAACTATGTTGAACGTGTTGTTTTAAAAGCCATAAAAAATGACATTGCCATTTATTCAATGCATACTGCCTTAGACAATTCTTTTCAAGGAGTGAATGCTAAAATTTGTGAAGTTCTTGGTTTACAAAATAAAAAAGTATTAATTCCACAAAAAAATACCATAAAAAAATTAACCACATACGTTCCAAACAACAATGCAGAAAAAATTAGAATGGCTCTTTTTAAAGCTGGTGCTGGCAGCATAGGAAACTATGATTATTGTAGTTTTAATACCGAAGGCTATGGCACTTATAAAGGCAATGAAAACTCAAATCCAGTTATAGGAGAAAAAGGAAAATTACACACTGAAAACGAAACTTTTATGAGTGTAATTTTTGAAAAACATAAAGAGAACAGTATACTTACTGCGCTTTTTAATGCACATCCTTATGAAGAAGTTGCTTATGATATTGTTCCTTTAGATAATATGAATCAAGAAATTGGACTTGGAATGATAGGTGAATTAACTGAAGAAAAAAGCGAATTAGATTTTTTAAAATTCTTAAAAGAAACAATGAATGCTAAAGGAATAAGGCATTCAAAATTAATAGGAAAACCCATTAAAAAAGTCGCAGTTTTAGGAGGTTCAGGAAGTTTTGCAATTCAGAATGCTATAAGTGCTGAAGCTGATATTTATGTAACTTCCGATATTAAATATCACGAATTTTACAAAGCTGAAGGCAAACTTGTAATTGCAGATATTGGACATTATGAAAGTGAACAATTCACAAAAAATCTTTTAGTTGATATACTTACGAAAAAATTCCTTAATTTTGCCATCATTTTATCAAATAAAAACACAAACCCAATTTATTACTTATAATATGGCTAAAAGCAAAGAAGTTACTGTTGAAGAAAAATTAAGAGCTCTTTACGACTTACAATTAATTGATTCAAGAGCTGATGAAATTAAAAATGTAAGAGGTGAACTACCTTTAGAAATTGAAGATTTAGAAGATGAAATTGTAGGTTTAAACAAAAGACTTTCTAATTTAGAAGATGATTTAACTAACTTAAAAGGGGAAATTTCAGCCAAGAAATTGGTAATTGAAGATGCAAACGGATTATTAAAAAAATATGCTGAACAACAAAAAAACGTTCGTAACAATAGAGAATTTAATTCTATAAGTAAAGAAACTGAATATCAAGAACTTGAAATTGAGTTAGCTGAAAAAAGAATTAAAGAATATAAAGCTAAAATTGAGCAAAAAAACGAAGTAATTACTTCTACTAAAGAAAACATTGCAAGACAAGCTGATTTATTAAAACATAAAGCGGATGAATTAAGCGATATTATGAGTGATACAATTAAAGAAGAAGCTTTATTACTTAAAATATCTAAAGAATATAGCGAATTAATAGATGATCATTTATTAAAAGCATATCATAGAATTAGATCTTCTGTAAAAAATGGTTTAGCTGTTGTGTCTATTGATAGAGGTGCTTCTGGAGGTTCATTCTTTACAATTCCACCACAAACACAAGTTGAAATTGCAAGTCGTAAAAAAATTATTACTGATGAGCATAGTGGTAGAATTTTAGTTGATGGCGCTTTAGCTGAAGAAGAAAAAGAAAAAATTGATAAATTATTACAATAATTTATCTTGAAATTATAAAAAAAAGGCTTCCAATTTGGAAGCCTTTTTTATTTTTTAGTAGCCCGTATAGAGTACAACAAAGGGAACATTCGCTGATTTTCTTTTAACACATACATTCCATCGTCGGTTTCATCCATTTCAGGAAAACTATTGTAAGGCGATTTTTCAAACTCATGAAGAAATTCAATTTGTAAACCTGCTTGTGTCAATGCAGAAACAACTTCTCCTAAACCATGGTTCCAACCATATTCCTTGCTTATAATATCAGCATCCTTATTTGTATACGTTCCTTTGTATTCTTCATAAATTACTTCACTTTGCAAATATGGGTATGTTAATTTTGGTGGATTCTGTAAAAAATCAAACATCCAAACAATTGGATGAAACTCTATCAAATAAAAAACACCCCCACTTTTAAGTTTACTTGAAATAATTTCACCCCAAGTTTTTAAATCGGGTAACCAACCAATAACGCCATAAGAAGCAAAAACAATATCAAATTTGCCATCTACTTTTTTTGGCACATCATATAAATTACTTTCAATAAAAATGGCATCCAACCCTAATTCATCATTTAAAAGTTTTGCTTGTTTTATACCTTCTGGTGATAAATCAATACCGGTACACTCAGCTCCTAACCTACTAAAACTTAAAGTATCTTGTCCAAAATGACATTGTAAATGCAATAATGTTTTTCCTTTAACGTCTCCTAATTCTTCTAATTCATAGTTATTTAATGAGGTTTTGCCTTTTAAAAAACCTTCTACATCATAAAATTCAGATTTAGAATGGATCCCCACTTTTTTATCCCAAGTATCCTTATTTACTTCAAAATATTTTTTATTAATATCATTCATTGTATCAATTTTAATTTTTAGAAAATAATAGAATTAATATAAACCAAAATATTGGGATAGCTTCTACCCAAAAACTTGTGTAATAACGTGTTCTTTTAGGTGAAGAAAAACCTAAAAAAAGTGCTGTAACAAATGAAAGGCCAACTAATAAATAGGTGTCAGCTACTGTATAATTTATTTTAAAAAACTCTAAACAAACAAACAGGAACAGTAAAATGTAACCTATTATTTTTGAGTTAGTTACACCTAATATTTGAGGTAACGTTTTTAATGACTTTGGATCAAAATCTACATCTCTAATATCAAAAGGAAGCGTAATTGCTACTAAAATAAAAAAACGTTGCAAAAACTCAATATAAACGTTTGAAGTAAATTCATAATTAGCTTCATACAAAGGAAATAATACTGTTATTCCCGCCCAAGCAATTGCAATACTTACTATTTTTATGGAAGGAAAATTCCGAAATGAAACTTCAATTTTTCCAATTTTTAAAAGAGGAACTACATAAAAGAATGTCATAAAAGCAAAAGGAAGAAGTACTAAAATTGCTTTCAAATTAAATTTGCTAAAAAAAGTTATATCTATCAATAAAATAATTGATAACAATAAAAGTAACCCCAATGCTTTCTTATGCTCAAAAAACCAATTTTTAAACCAATTAAGACTATTCTCTTTTATTTCTAAAAATCGAATAAAATTATAGGAGATTATGATGGAAAGTGCAACAAAAACAGGGGGTAAATTATCTACTACTCCAAATTTGAGCAGTGTAATTTTAGTTAAACTAAAACCTGCTAAGGCAACGTGAATATTACCAAAAATATAAAAATTTAGTATTTTTTTAAAAAAATTCATTTTACAAATGTACATATTTGTTAATATCCTTAATTTTTGGTTAACAAAATATTAAAATTAAGTAATAAAAAGGATATTAAATTTACTGAAATTTAAGTAATTTTGGTAGCAATAATATTATATATACCAAATACATAAATGAAAACAGATTCATTCGTTTTAAGACACATAGGGCCTAGTGAAAATGAAGTTAATGAAATGGTGAAAACCATTGGAGTTTCTTCAGTAGATGAACTTATAAATAAGACCATTCCTTCAGACATTAGACTAAAAAATAATTTAGATTTACCAAAAGCATTAAGCGAGTTTGAATATATGTCACATATTCAAGAGCTTGCAAACAAAAATAAATTGTACAAAAATTATATTGGTTTGGGATATCACCCAACAATACTTCCAGGCGTAATTCAACGCAATATACTGGAAAATCCAGGATGGTATACTGCATACACACCTTATCAGGCTGAAATCGCTCAAGGTCGTTTAGAGGCATTATTAAATTACCAAACGATGGTAACAGAGCTTACTGGCATGGAATTATCTAACGCATCATTATTAGATGAAGGAACTGCAGCTGCTGAAGCCATGATTATGTTGTTCAACTCAAGAACTAGAGATCAAAAAAAGGTGAATGCTTCTAAATTTTTTGTTTCAAATGAAATTTTACCTCAAACTATTGATGTTTTAAAAACACGTGCTATTCCTTTAGAAATTGAACTAATCTTTGGAAATCATGAAACTTTTGAGTTTTCAGAAAATGTTTATGGTGCTTTAATTCAATATCCAGCTAAAAATGGACAAGTTTATGATTATTCGGTATTTGTTGAAAAAGCAAAAACTGTTGAAGCTAAAATTGCTGTTGCTGCTGATTTATTAAGTTTAGCAATTTTAACACCTCCAGGAGAATGGGGCGCTGATGTTGTTGTTGGAACTACACAACGTTTTGGTATCCCAATGGGTTATGGTGGTCCGCACGCAGGTTATTTTGCTACAAAAGAAGAATACAAACGCTCGCTTCCAGGAAGAATCATTGGTGTTACGCAAGATAAAGATGGAAACCGTGCTTTACGAATGGCATTACAAACTCGTGAGCAGCATATTAAACGCGAAAAAGCGACTTCAAATATATGTACAGCTCAAGTTTTATTAGCTGTAATGGCTGGTATGTATGGCGTTTATCATGGATCACAAGGATTAATTTACATTGCAAATAAAATTCAAAATTTAACAGCTACTTTAAACAAAGGTTTACAACAGTTAAATTTGAAGCAACAAAATAATACGTTTTTTGATACTTTAACCATTAAAGTTTCAAATGCTATTAAAGTTAAAGAAATTGCTGAGAGCAACGGAGTTAATTTTTTCTACCCTTCTAAAAATTTAATAAATATTTCTATAAACGAAACTTCTAATTTAAAAGATGTAAATGAAATTCTTTCAATTTTAGCTGAAGCAGAAGGATTAGAAGCTGTTTCTATTTCTTCATTAGAAGAAAATAAAATAACTAAAAATTTAAAACGCACATCAAAATTTATGACAAATGAAGTTTTTGAAAATTACCATTCAGAAACTGAAATGATGCGTTATATCAAAAAATTAGAACGAAAAGATTTATCCTTAAATCATTCTATGATTTCTTTGGGTTCTTGTACTATGAAGTTAAATGCTGCAACTGAAATGCTTCCTTTAAGTTGGTCAAATTGGGGAAATATGCATCCTTTTGTTCCAATTGAACAAGCACAAGGCTACCAAGAAGTTTTCAAAGATTTAGAAGCTTCATTAAATGAAATAACTGGTTTTTATGCAACATCATTACAACCAAATTCTGGAGCATCAGGAGAATATGCAGGACTATTAGTTATTAAGGCATATCACGAATCTCAAGGTAATGGTCATAAAAACATTTGTTTAATACCTTCTTCAGCTCACGGTACAAATCCTGCTTCAGCAGTAATGGCTGGAATGAAAGTAATTGTTACAAAATCTACTGAAAAAGGAAATATTGATCTTAATGACTTACGCGAAAAAGCAGAATTATATAAAGATAATTTAGCTGCTTTAATGGTAACTTATCCTTCAACACACGGTGTTTTTGAAAGTACGATTAAAGAAATTACTGAGATAATTCATGAACGAGGTGGGCAAGTTTATATGGATGGAGCGAATATGAATGCTCAAGTAGGTTTAACAAATCCAGCTACTATTGGCGCTGATGTTTGTCACCTAAATTTACATAAAACTTTTGCAATTCCACACGGTGGTGGAGGTCCTGGAGTTGGTCCTATTTGTGTAGCTAAACATTTAGCTCCTTTTTTACCTTCAAATCCTATAATTCCAACTGGAGGAGAAACTCCAATTACAGCTGTTTCATCAGCCCCTTGGGGATCGGCTTTAGTATTATTAATTTCATATGGTTACATTAAAATGCTTGGTACTAATGGTTTAAAACTAGCCACTATCCATGCTATATTAAATGCAAATTATATAAAAGCTCGTTTAGAAAAACATTATAAAATTCTATATGCAGGTGAAAATGGTTTTGCTGCACACGAAATGATTGTTGATTTTAGAGAATTTAAAGCTAAAGGTATTGAAGTTACTGATGTTGCTAAACGATTAATGGATTATGGCTATCATGCACCAACTGTTTCATTTCCAGTAGCTGGTACTTTAATGATTGAACCAACCGAAAGTGAAGATAAAGTTGAATTAGATCGTTTTTGTGATGCTTTAATTAGCATAAAAGGAGAAATTGAGGCTATGGAAAGTGGAGATACTAATTCTGCATTAAAAAATTCACCTCATACTGAAGAAATGTTAACTGCTAATGAATGGAATTATCCATATACTCGTCAAAAAGCTGCGTTTCCATTGCCTTATATAAAAGAAAATAAGTTTTGGCCTTCAGTTAGAAGAGTTGATGATGCTTATGGAGATCGTAATTTAATATGCTCTTGTAATCCTATTGAAGATTATATTGAAGAATAAAACAAGTTATAAATATTTTTTAAGTAAAAAGGGTTAAACATTTTGTTTAACCCTTTTTTTATTCTTTATGAATTATAAAAATAGTTGGCCTTTTATGTAAATCTGGATTTTCATTTTTCCAGTCTTTCACTTCCAAAGTTCTAATATATTCAGATGGTAAAGTAATATCACAAGCTACACATAGTTTTGCTGTTGGTGTTAATGTACTCTTTAAATCTGCAAGCATTTTATCATTTCGAAATGGTGTCTCTATAAATATTTGAGATTGATTTTTATCTTTAGATAATCTTTCTAAATTTTTAATTGCTACTTTTCTTTCAGAACTATCAATTGGTAGATACCCATTAAATGCAAAATTTTGCCCATTAAAACCTGAAGCCATCATTGCTAAAACAATAGATGAAGGACCTACTAAAGGTACTACCCTTATGTTTTTTTCATGAGCTAATTTAACAATTTCAGCGCCAGGGTCAGCAATTGCAGGAACACCCGCTTCAGAAAGCAACCCTACTGAAACTCCTGAAGCACAAATATCTAAATAAGATCTAACTTCAAGCTGATCAGCATATTTATCTAACTTTAAAATTTTTAAAGATGGCTGAGATTTTCTAGGTGCAATTTGCTTGATAAATCTTCTTGCCGTTTTTTCGTTTTCAACAATAAAGCAATCTAATTCTTCTATAATTTTTTTTACAGAAAAAGGAAGTACCTCTAAAGGTTCTGTATCACCCAAAGTGGTTGGAATTAAATACAATTTCCCTATTTGATTATCCATTTTTATTTATTTTTTTAGCAATAATTTCACAGGCTTCATCAAGCATTTTATAAACATTTTTAAACCCATAATCACCACCACTATATGGATCAGGTACATCTAGATTTTCATCAGGAAAAACTTCATTTAGAATTAGCTTTACCTTTAATTTATCATTTTCATTTCTCGCTAACCCAATAATATCTTCATAATTTGAGTTATCCATGGCATAAATAAAATCAAATTTATCAAAATCTTCAATCTCAAATTTTCTAGCTGATTGGTCTGTAATATCTATGTTATTCTTTTTTGCAATCTTTATAGACCGCATATCTGGTTTTTCACCTATATGATACCCGCCAGTTCCAGCAGAATCTACAGTAGTTTTGAAATCAAATACTTTAGATTTCAAAATACCTTCTGCCAATGGAGAACGGCATATATTACCGAGACAAACCATTAAAATTTTGGTCATTATTTATAAATTAAAAAGTAAGTTTCTTAGTTATATCGTCAACGTACTTTCTAAATTGCTTATCAGTTTCTGTTAAGTTATCAACAGTTTTACAAGCGTGAAGTACAGTGGCGTGATCTCTTTTTCCAATTTGAGAACCAATACTAGCTAATGAAGCTTTTGTCATTCTTTTTGCAAAATACATGGCTAATTGACGTGCCTGAACAATATGTCTTTTACGCGTTTTGGATTGCAAAGTAGCTACATCTAATTCAAAATAGTTAGAAACTATTTTTTGAATATAATCTATAGAAACCTCACGTTTGGTGTTTTTAACAAATTTATCAACAATTTGCTTTGTTAAAGATAAGGTAAATTCTTTTCTATTAAATGAAGCTTGTGCAATCATAGAAATTAGCACACCTTCCAATTCTCTAACATTTGATTTTATATGCTTTGCTATATACTCTAAAATTTCTTCTGGCATTTCTACACCATCTCTATACAGTTTATTTTGCAAAATAGAAACTCTAGTCTCATAATCAGGCACTTGTAACTCTGCAGACAATCCCCACTTAAATCTAGATAGTAAGCGTTGCTCAATATCTTGCATATCAACAGGTGCCTTGTCTGAAGTTAAAATAACTTGCTTTCCATTTTGATGTAAATGATTAAAAATATGGAAGAAAACGTCTTGAGTTCCAGTTTTACCCGATAAAAATTGAACATCATCAATTAGTAAAACATCAACCATTTGATAAAAATGAATAAAATCATTTCTAGTGTTCCCTTTTACAGAATCAATAAATTGTTGTGTAAATTTTTCTGATGAAATATATAAAACCGTTTTATCTGGGTATTTATCTTTAATTTGAACTCCAATAGCATGTGCTAAATGTGTTTTCCCTAAACCAACTCCGCCATAAATTAATAAAGGATTAAAGGAAGTTCCTCCTGGTTTATTTGCAACAGCCATACCCGCAGAACGAGCCAACCTATTAGAATCTCCTTCAATAAAACTATCGAAATTATAATTTGGATTTAATTGAGATTCTATTTTAACTTTTTGAATTCCAGGGATAATAAACGGATTTCTTAATTCACGTTTATTAAAATCTAAAGGAACATCCATCCCTTGAGGGTTCATTGGATTTCTGTTTGAACTTGGAATTTTAACAGTATGTGGTTTGCTACTACTGTAATTATTTTCCATTCTAACATCGTAAATCAATTTAGCATCTTCCCCCAACTGCTTAACTAATGCAACTCTTAATAACTTAATATAATGTTCTTCTAACCATTCATAAAAAAACTTACTTGGCACTTGAATTGTAAGTGCTTCACCAGATAATTTTATTGGCTTAATAGGCTCAAACCAAGTTTTATACGCTTGTGGTTTAATATTGTCTTCTATAAAAGATAAACATTCTCCCCAAACTGATGATGCAGTAATTGTCATTATTGTTATTAAAATATTATTAGTTTAAATTAGCCGAATAAAAAAACTGCCCAATTAAGCAATTTTAGGCTTTACAAAAATGTGAATAAATTTTAGTATAAAAAAATAAAATGTAGTTGATTATTAATTTTATTTTACGTATCATAACGAGATTAAATAAATCAAATGATTTCTGACAAAATAGAATTTAGAGTTAGATATAGCGAAACTGACCAAATGAGTTTCGCATATCACGGAAACTATGCGCAATACCTAGAAATGGGACGTATTGAATGGCTTCGAAAGTTAGGCATCTCCTATAAAAAAATGGAAGAAACTGGTATTATGTTACCTGTAATCAGTCTAAATATAAATTACAAAAAACCAGCGAAATACGACGACCTTTTAACACTTAAAACAACCTTAGTAAATAAACCTTTAGTTAAAATAAAATTTGAGTTTGAAATTCACAATCAAAACAATGAACTTTTAACTACTGCCAATGTAACTTTAGCTTTTATAAATTCCATCACAAAAAAACCTACCAGAGCTCCTGAATATCTATTAAAAAAGTTGGCTGAAGTTATTGATTGACTTCTTTAATTTTTAAACATCGTAAATCTGTAAATAATTGCTCAACTTTAGTTGCATTTTTTTTTCGAACATAAATTAAATACTCACAATTTAAATTCATAGTTTGATTTTTAATCTCAATATTATTTTCTTTTATAATTCGCATCACTTTATTCATGTCCTTATAGTCGAAAATTAGCTGAAAATAAACATCAATTGTTTTTTTAATTATAGTAGATTGCTCCAAAATTAACTTTGCAGTTGTTTTATAGGCATTTATTAATCCCCCAACACCCAATTTTGTTCCTCCAAAATACCGCACAACAACCACTAAAACATTTGTAATATCAAAAGATAATAGTTGTCCATAAATAGGTTGACCTGCAGAATTATTTGGTTCACCATCATCATTAGCTCTATAACGAATATCATCCACTCCTAATTGCCAAGCATAACACCAATGCCTTGCTGCATGATGTTTTTTCTTCAATTCATCAATGTGAATTTTAACTTCTTCTTCAAATGTGATTGGAAAAACATAACCAATAAACTTACTGCCTTTGTCTTTAAACAGCGCATCGCCATTTGAGACTTCTATTGTTTTATATGTGTCTTTTTCAGAAATAATTTTAATCTTTGAAATTATTAATATATACCTTTAATATATCCGTTGAATTTTTTTTAATTTCAATTGGTGATTTTTTTATTTTAGGTGATTCTAGTCCAGTTTCAAATAAAATATCTCCAACAAAAACAAAAGCTTCATCCCATAAATTTTCATCAATGAAGCTTTGCAAAGTTTCCCTGCCACCTTCTATAATTACTGATTGAATTTCGTGTTTATATAAAACTTCACAAACTTGTTTCGGCACATTCCCATTAAAATCTATTTCTTCAAAAATCACATTATTTTGAAAACTTACATTTGAAGAGTTTTCAGTTAAAACTATAGTTTTAACATATCCATCAAACAAATTATAATTGCTTGGTATTTTTAAAGTTCTATCTAAAACTATTCTAACAGGATTATTTCCGCCCCAACTTCTAGTTGTTAAACTAGGATTGTCATTTAAAGCTGTAGTTGTTCCCACCAAAATTGACTGCTCTTCAGCTCTCATTTTATGCACGAGTTGTTGTGAATAAGTATTTGAAATCCAGTTTGGAGAGTTTTCAGAAGTTAAATCACGTAATTTATCTATAAAACCATCTGATGTTTCAGCCCACTTTAAAATTATATAAGGTCTTTTCTTCGTATGAAACGTAAAAAAACGTTTGTTTAGGTCTTTACATTTATCTTCTAATACTCCAACAATTACATTACAGCCGTTGTCTTTTAAATACTTCACTCCTGCTCCACTAACTTTACTATTAGAATCAATAATTCCAATAACCACATTTTTTATTCCGCTAGCAACAATTAAATTAGCACAAGGTGGTGTTTTTCCAAAATGCGAACAAGGTTCTAAGCTTACATAAATTGTAGCTTTTTTTAATAAATATGTATCTTCTACTGAATTTATTGCATTTACCTCTGCGTGAGGTTCTCCAGCTTTTTTATGCCAACCTTCACCAATAATAACATCATTTAAAACAATAACGCTTCCAACCATAGGATTTGGATAGGTTTTTCCCAAACCGTTTTTAGCCAAATCAATGCATCGTTTTATATATTTTTCGTGTATATTCACATCGTAAAAATAACATTTTAAAATGACTCATAACAACTTTAAAATCAGAGAAATTCAAGTTTCAGACAATCCGAAAATAGCAAAAGCCATTCGTGATGTGTTAATAGAATTTGGAGTTCCTAAAGTTGGAACTGCTTATGCTGATAAAATTTTAGATACTTTATATGAGGCCTATCAATTTGAAAAGGCAATTTATTATATAATTGAAAAGAATGGTGAAATTTTTGGTGGTGCAGGAATTAAACAATTAGATAATTATGAAGGAAACATATGTGAACTTCAAAAAATGTACTTTTTACCAGAAGCACGAGGAATTGGTTTTGGTAGTAAAATGATGGAAATATGCCTAAAAAAAGCTAAAGAATTTGGTTTTAAAAAATGTTATCTAGAAACCTTACCTTATATGGAAGATGCAAGAAAACTGTACAGAAAAGTTGGTTTTAAAGATTTAGATAAACCAATGGGTGACACTGGTCATTATTCTTGTAATTTATGGATGCTAAAAAACTTATAATGTTAATTCAAAAATTTAAAAAACAATTTTTCTCAGCGCTATCTGATTTATATCCTGAAACAGAAATTCAATCCTTTTTCAATATTTTAATTGAGTTTAAATTGAATTTATCTCGTGTTGACTTGGCTCTAAAACCAAATTTAGAATTCAATAATAATGAATTATCTTTTTTTGAAAATGCATTATCAAATTTAAAACAACATATTCCAATTCAATATATAATTGGCGAAACTGAATTTTACGGACTTACATTTAAAGTAAATAATACCGTTTTAATTCCTAGACCAGAAACTGAAGAATTAGTAGATTGGATACTTGAGGAGTTAAAAGTTGAAAGTCGAAAGTCAAAAGTTAACATATTGGATATTGGAACAGGAAGTGGTTGCATTGCCATTTCACTAGCTAAAAATTTACCAAATGCTGAAGTTTTTGCTATTGATATTTCTTCGGAAGCAATAAAAACAGCAAAATTAAATGCACATATTAATAATGTAGCAGTAAAATTTATTGAAGTAGATATTTTAACGCTAAATGAATTACCACAAAAATTTGATATTATTGTTTCTAATCCACCATATGTTCGTGAATTAGAAAAAGAACAAATGCAAGAAAATGTTTTGGCTAATGAACCACATCAAGCCTTATTTGTAAAAAATGATGAACCTCTACTTTTTTACAACAAAATTTCTGATTTAGCGAAATTTCATTTAACCACCAACGGAAGTTTATATTTCGAAATTAATCAATATTTGGGAACCGAAACTGTTGACTTATTAAAATCAAAAGGCTTTAAAAATACTAAATTAAAAAAAGATCTATACCAAGTAGATAGAATGTTAAAAGCAACACTTACATAAATACACTTCAAATATTCAATATTAATTAATCATTATTAATTATTCCCTATTATCTTTGCCAAATGCGAATTGATATTATAACAGTTTCTCCAGAATTAATTAAAAGTCCGTTTGAATTTTCAATAATAAAACGCGCTATTGACAAAAATTTAGTTGAAGTTTATTTTCATGACTTAAGAGAATATGCCTTAAATAGCTACGGAAAAATTGACGATTATCAATTTGGTGGTGGGGCAGGAATGGTTTTAATGATTGAACCAATTGACAAATGTATTTCAAAATTGAAATCAGAAAGAATATATGATGAAATAATTTATATGACCCCTGATGCTCCAACTTTAAACCAGCGAACTGCAAATACACTATCGTTAAATAAAAACATGATTATTCTTTGTGGTCACTACAAAGGTGTAGATCAAAGAGTTAGAGAATTATTTATCACCAAAGAAATCTCTATTGGTGATTATGTATTAAGTGGAGGGGAATTAGGTGCTGCCGTTTTATGTGACACTGTTATTCGATTAATTCCAGGCGTTTTAGGAGACGAAACTTCAGCATTAACAGATTCATTTCAAGATGATTTACTTTCACCTCCAGTTTACACCAGACCTGCTGAATATCTGGATCTTAAAGTTCCAGAAGTACTATTATCAGGCAATTTTCCCAAGATTGAAGAATGGCGTAATGACCAAGCTTTTGAGAGAACAAAAAAAATTAGACCCGACTTGTTGGAAGACTGATATTTTTTACTAAATTTGCATTCTCAAAATTAACCTCTGACGAAAATCGTGAATGTTGATCATTGAAAAAACCCATTAAACATTAAAAATGGAAAATTTAGTAAAGTATATACAAGACGAATTTGTAACTAAAAATGAATTCCCTCAATTTCAAGCAGGAGATACCATTACAGTTTATTACGAAATTCGAGAAGGTGAAAAAAAGCGTACACAGCACTTTAGAGGTACTGTAATTCAAAGAAGAGGAAGTGGTGCTTCTGAAACTTTTACAATCAGAAAAATGTCTGGAACAGTTGGGGTTGAGCGTATTTTCCCAATGAATTTACCTGCAATTCAAAAAATTGAGGTAAACAAACAAGGTAAAGTTCGTAGAGCTCGTATTTTCTACTTCAGAGGTTTAACTGGTAAAAAAGCTAGAATTACCGAAAAAAGAAGATAATCATTCTCAAAATAAAATTATTAAAACCCGTTTTGAAATTCAAAACGGGTTTTTTTTATTAACAAATGTTCATAAGCTAAGTTTATATCTTGTTCGAAACTAAATAGTTATAAATTTGGAAAATCATTTTTTCTGCCTTTAATTTACAAAAGAATTAACAGAGAGACATTAATATGAAACTTGAAATGCAAATTTAAAGTTGAACTGAAATGCTCAAAGTGAAGTTCTAAATGTTCTTGAACATCGTTTTTAAAACTAAACTTTAAATAGTAATGTGCCCAAGTGTTTAGCATGAATAAATGGAAACATAGTTTTAAAAGCAAAAATTTAAAATAATACGTTAAAGCGAGTAATTTTATTAAATTACAACAAAGTTTTAAGTTTTATTTTAAATGAAACGACTCTTTAATAAGAAGTTGAATTTGTAAGAAATCAACAAGTTGCAGCGAAACTGTTTATTGTGGGTGATCTTTAATTAGAATAGCTAATATAATAGAACAAAATTAACTGAAGACTTATTAAAAAAATCTGTTTCAGCAAAAAGCCATCATAATGAGAAATCAATATGATGGCTTTTGTTATTTTTACCTATTATTAGTCCAATAAAATTTCACGGATCAAGAACAATTGTTGTGTTTATGCAAATATTGTTGTTAATCTAAAAAGGAAGAATTCTACATTTTTAACTCCTCTAAATTGAGCTCTAAACGCTTTTATTTTTGCATTGAATGATTCTGCTGAAGCATTAGTGCTTCTATTTATAAAATAGTTTAGGATTGACCTATAATTGAGCGTTATCGTATTTGCAATTGTGTTGAACGCTCTAAAACCTGTATTTTCTACATCTTTATACCAATGTGCTAGCTTTGTATATGCTACTTCTATAGTTTTGGCTGTATTGAATATGTTCCTTAGTCCTTGAGTAAGATCAAAAGCGATTTTTATATCAGGATATTGATCGAACAGTATTTTGCTTCTACTGTATTGGCTTTCTGTCCAATTTGAGGGGGTTTTGTATAGCAAGTATCTACTTCTAGCCAATAGTTGTTTTCTTGTGTCTCCGTTGCTAAACTCTTTGGGAGAGCATGTGCTGTTCTTTGCTTTTGCTTGTTTTATCTGTTCATTTTCTAGGTCTATAGCGTCCCATCTATGCTTGATTCTTATATCCTGAAGTGCTTCCAGTGCAAGTTTTTGTACGTGGAATCTATCGGTTACCTGTATAGCTTTTGGGAAACATTTCTTGGCAATAGTTTTCATAGAATTTGCCATATCCAAGGTAATTTCCTTGACTTTAGCTCTCTTCTTGGCTGATATTTTTAAGAGTTGTTCTATAATCGGTTCCACCTTGGTTCCAGAAAATATAGCGACTATAGCTCCTTTCTTTCCTTTTGCTTTTTTGTTGGTGATTATTGTGTAAAGTTCTCCTTTGGACAATGCTGTTTCGTCAATAGATAAATAGGGACCAATATTTTCAGGGAAAACAAGCCATTGTTTGGCGTGTTTCTTTTGATTCCAGTTCTTAAAATCGCTTAAGTAGTCTTTATATTGTCGTTGTAGTTTTTTACCATTAACTCCATAGAAACTGCCGATGGTATGGCAATCAGAAGCCTTAGTATTGACTAATTTCTTTTAAAAAAGCAGCAAACTCGGTGGTCATCCGTGTTCCCTGTGCTACTAAGTTCCAATCTCTTTGAATAACTTCCTTGGTTGTTTTGTCTAGCCATCTACGTCGTTTTACGTGTAGATAAACCGTGTTTCCACGTAATGGAAAATCTTGGATTGTTACTTCTTTGTGAAAACCGTGCGCTATTAGAACTTTGGAAACCTGCTCTTTTGGAGGTATATTTCGCTCTTCAAAATAAAGATGCATTACTTCACCGTTTTTGGTGTTCTTTACTAGATCGAAGTGGTTGATTAAAAATTCAGGGAGAATGAGTTTTAGTAAGTCTAGATAATTGTCCAAAATTTATTTTTTAAACAAAAATCATAATTTTAATTCAATTCACACACAACTTTTGAGAATGATCCAATTTCACCTTTATTTTTAAATTAACTACAAAATACCCCCACTATTTATAACGTTTTCGTACTCAGTTTTTCGCCAATTATTTAGTATATTTACGTCGCTTAAATTAAATTAATTAGTAACACATTAATTACTAACATTATTGATAAATATAGTATTATAAACACAATTAAAATTATGAGTAAATTACCTAAAATTATTTATACAAAAACAGATGAAGCGCCAGCTTTAGCAACATATTCATTATTGCCAATTATTGAAGCTTTTACAAAATCTTCAGGTATTGATGTAACAACTAAAGATATTTCCCTAGCAGGGAGAATTTTAGCTTTATTTCCAGAATATTTGACTCCTGAACAAAGAGTCTCAGATGCTCTAGCTGAACTTGGTGAATTGGCTAAAACACCTGAAGCAAATATTATTAAATTACCAAACATTTCTGCATCTGTACCTCAATTAATTGAAGCTATTAAAGAATTACAATCACATGGTTATGCAATACCTAATTATTTAGAAAACCCTAAAACCGCTGAAGAAAAAGAAATACAAAAAAAATACAATACTGTAAAAGGTTCCGCAGTAAATCCTGTTTTACGTGAAGGAAATTCAGATCGTAGAGCGCCAAAAGCAGTTAAAAATTTCGCCAAAAAGAATCCACATTCTATGGGTGCTTGGTCTGCAAACTCAAAAACTCATGTTTCCTCAATGAAAAGTGGTGATTTTTTCTCTAATGAAAAATCTATAACCGTTTCTAAAGCAGGAGATGTTAAAATTCAATTTGTAAATCAAAATGGAGCAAAAACAACTTTAAAAGAAACAACTACTTTAAAAGCAGGTGAAATTATTGATGCTACTTTTATGAGCAAAAAGGCTTTAGTAGCATTTCTTGAAGAACAAATTAAAGACGCTAAAGAGAAAAATGTATTGTTTTCATTACACATGAAGGCAACAATGATGAAAATTTCTGATCCAATTATTTTTGGACATGCGGTTACTTCCTTTTTTAAAGATGTTTTTGAAAAACATAGTACAATTATTAAAGAACTTGGGGTTGATGTAAATAATGGTTTTGGAGATTTGGTTAGTAAAATACAAAATTTACCAAAAGCTCAAAAAGAAGCAATTGAAAGTGATATAAAAACTTGTTTAGAAAATGCCCCTGCAATTGCAATGGTTGATTCAGATAAAGGTATTACTAACCTTCATGTTCCAAGTGATGTAATTATTGATGCTTCTTTGCCAGCTATGATTCGTACATCTGGTCAAATGTGGAATGCTGATGGTAAACTACAAGATACTAAAGTAATCATTCCAGATAGTACGTATGCAAGCTTATACGATGCAACAATATCATTCTGCAAAGAACACGGTGCATTTGACCCTAAAACAATGGGAACAGTTCCTAATGTTGGTTTAATGGCTCAAAAAGCAGAAGAATATGGTTCTCACGACAAAACTTTTGAAATAAAAGAAAATGGAACTGTACAGATTGTAGATGCTTCTGAAAATATATTATTAGAAAGTGTTGTTGAAGAAGGAGATATTTGGAGAATGTGTCAAGTAAAAGATGCTCCTATTCAAGATTGGATAAAACTTGCTGTAAATAGAGCAAGAGCAACTAATGTTCCAGCAATTTTTTGGTTAGATAAAAATAGAGCTCACGATGCTCAAATAATAAAAAAAGTAAACACTTATTTACCAAATTTTGACACTACTGGATTAGATATCCAAATTATGTCACCTAAAGAAGCTACTCTTTATACTTTAGCACGAACTAAAAATGGATTAGACACTATTTCTGTAACAGGAAATATCTTGCGTGATTATTTAACCGATTTATTCCCTATTTTAGAATTAGGAACAAGTGCAAAAATGTTATCAATTGTTCCTTTAATGGACGGTGGAGGTTTATTTGAAACTGGCGCTGGAGGATCTGCTCCTAAGCATGTTCAACAATTTACAAAAGAAGGTCATTTAAGATGGGATTCATTGGGTGAATTTTTAGCTTTAGCAGTTTCATTAGAACATTTAGGTGAAAATTATAATAGTCCAAAAGCTTTAGTATTAGCTGAAACTTTGGACCAAGCCACTGATAAATTTTTAGACAATAGTAAATCTCCTTCTCGAAAAGTTAATGAAATAGACAATAGAGGAAGTCACTTTTATTTAGCAATGTATTGGGCAGAAGCATTAGCTGCTCAGAATAAAGATGCTGAATTAAAAGAACAATTTACTAAAGTAGCTGCTGCATTAGAAAAAAATGAAACTACCATTATTAAAGAATTAAATAATGCGCAAGGATCTCCTGTAAATATTGGAGGTTATTATCATTTTGATGATAGTTTAACTGAAAAAGCAATGAGACCTAGTTCAACACTAAATAGTATTATTGCTACTATTTAAAAGAAAACTTCAGGTTAACTATTTAAAAGCGAGAATTAATATTCTCGCTTTTTTTTGAAGCATATTTTAAAAATAAATATAGTAACAACACCAATAAAATTATAAAAAAATTAACAGGCAATTAATATATTTCAATTTAGTATTTTTGAATAATAGATATAACACTTTAGAAAAATAAGAGTTTTAAGAAATGGGAACAAACAGAGATGAGTTAATACGTGGATTAAAATACGAGCTAGCTGCTTTTCCTTTATTAATTTTAGGCCCAATATTAATAACTATTGGCTTTAAAGCTATAAAACACGAGCAAAATTATTTATGGCTTATAATTGGGATTTTCGTTGCGATAACAGCAATTATTCTTGGTTTCTTAGGAGTACGAATTATTTTAAACGCCTTTTTTAACGACAAATAATGAAGTTTCCTAATTATAAAAAATTCTTAAATTGGGAATACTGGCCTTCCTATATGTTTTATTTACCCGTTATTCCCTACGCCTGCTATTTAGCTTTAAAAGCAAGAAGTTTTGGGTTTTTTTCGGCTGTAAATCCAGTAATTGAAGGTTCCGGTAACGGTTTAGAATCTAAATATAATACTGTTCAGTTACTACCAGAAAAATATAAACCAAAAACAATATATATTAAAATAGATGATAAAACACCCACGATTTTAACAAAACTTAAAACTAACACCATTAATTTTCCTTTAATTATTAAACCTGATATTGGTTTTAGAGGGTTATTAGTAAAAAAAATTAATTCAGAAAAAGAACTACTTGAATACATTAAAAAATATAATTCCATAAACTTAATAATTCAAGAATTTATTGATTCTAAAAATGAGTGTGGTATTTTTTATCATAGAATCCCTGGTAAAAAAACTGGCAAAATTACTTCAATTACCCTTAAAAAATATTTAACCGTAGTTGGAAATGGATCTTCCTCAATTATTGAACTTATTGAAAATGATGATAGAGCAAAAAAATATAAAGATCTAATTTCAGAATTAAATAAAGATAAACTTCACACTATTCCTCAACAAAATGAAGAAATTGTACTAAATATTATTGGAAATCATTCTAAAGGCACTCAATTTATTAATGGAAACCATTTAATAAGTAAAGAGCTAACTAATTTTTTTGACAGTTTAAGTAATAGCATTAAAGGTTGGTATTATGGTCGCATAGATATTAAATACAATAGTTTTGATGAATTAATAAAAGGTGAAAATTTTAAAATAATTGAAATAAATGGTGTTATTTCTGAGCCAACTCATATTTACGATGCTTTAAAAGGAAGTTATTTTGATGCATTAAAAGCAATAAAAGATCATTGGAAGTTAATTTATATTATTGGTGTGAAAAATAAAAAATTAAATAATGAACGTTTTACAAACCTAAAATATCTAATTAATATCTACTTTAATTACAAAAAGTATCTAAAAAAGGTGAGTGAATTAATTATTAAGTAGTACTTTTTACTCTAGGAGTAGTTGGATTGAAACCAAAATCTTCATCTGGTAATTGTATTCCAAGCTGGGAAATAACATACCCAACACTTGCAAAATGATGTATTGCATGACTATGCGCTTGTATTAAAATTGCAGACAATGTATACTTTGCAGTGATAACGCCTAACCCTAAATCATCTGTAACCTTTACAATTTCATTAAAATTTTCAGTTTTTAAAGATTGTAAATTAATGACTACTTTTTCAAAATATTCAATTCCGTTTTTTGTGTAATTTTCAGCCAATTCATTTCGTTTTCTATTAATTAGATTTATCTCCTTTGAATCCAATCCTTCAAAAATACAATCAAAAACATCTAAAATATGACGCATATGACCTCCAATACTGGAATAATATGGAGCTATTGTGGTGTTGTTATATTCTTCGTCAGAAATACATTTTAACAATTGTATTCCTCTTTGTAAATTATTTTCAATAGCTTCAACCATATTTAATATGTCGTCATTTTTAATTTCGTAAATATAAAAAATAAATTTAAGTCATTAACTTCATTAATGTCAAAATTCCTAACACTAGAAATAATATGCTTAAAATAATATTAATATTAGTCGCAATAAATGAGACTTTCTTAATTATAATTTTTGCAAATAATATATATGTGTAAAACAGTAGAAATGAACCTATAGCTGCACCAATCACAAATAAAAATATATATGGTTGCTGTATCACAATTTTATTCACTGAAACTAAATAAATACTTAATCCTAAGTAAAATGGAATTGCCAACATATTAACTGAAGACATTGCTAAACCTCTTACAAAATAATTTTGATTCGTATTCTTAGAATTTGTTGTTATCTTTTTTCTAGAAAGTAAAAAGAAAAAAATAGTCAATGCAAAAAACACAAATACAGCTGCTATTTTTAAAATTTCAATAATTTTTGGATTTTTAACAAAATAATCCGCAAAAAACAATGCAATTCCTGCTTGAAAAAAAACGATAATTGATGCTCCTAATGCAAATTTTAAGCTTTCAATTTTACCTGTATTAATTCTAATTTTTAGAGCAGTCATATTCAACATTCCCGGTGATACTAAACCGAAATAAGCCATGACAACTCCGTATAAAATATGAACAATATAACTCATTATTAGTTTTTAACTTTGTTTATTTTAATGTCAAATACTTAGATACCAGTACATCAATATCTTTAGATATCTGTAATTTCTTTATTAAAACTAAATATAAAACACCAACAATAATAGATTTTAAAACCATATTTACTATTGGATGGAATGAAAAATTCCAAAAATAAAATGCTGTAAAAATTGCTAAAATAACAGCCATTATTTTAATTGATTGAATACTAAAAGGTTGAATTTTTAATTTCATTTTTATATAAATAATTTTAAAAATAGTGAACACAATTACAACAATTAGAGTTGCTAAGGCAGAACCATTTATTCCAATTAAACTTATTAACCATTTATTTAATACTATCACACTAATAGCCATGGCCAATGATATATAAAAAAATATTTTATAAAATTTAGAATTTACCAAAATTGAATTACCTGTTCCAAAAGCAAGTTCCATTAATTTTGAAACTGAAATAATTATAACTACCCAAATACCATTTGTAAATTGAGGCTTATTAATTAATTCATATAAATCTGCAATATTTAAATTAATTAAGAGAAATAATAATCCACCAATAACCAATAAATTAATTGAAGTCTGTTTGTACATTATTTCAACTTCTCCAATATTATTCTCATTCATATCTTTTGCAGTGATAGAAGTTGTTATTTGCTGCATGGCTCTTGTTGGAATAGCAACGGCACTTGCAATATAAATACCTACAGAATAATAAGCAACCTGCGCAATTTGTTCCATTTGAGGAATCATAAACTTATCAATTTCTAATAAAACTCCTGCCGCAGACCCAGCAACAATTATATATAATGAAAAAGACAAAAGTTCTTTTATGTTTGAAGGCAGCTTAAAAATTAAGGTTGGTTTACAAATATAAAACGCATAAATTTTCATTATTAAGGTTCTTATTCCATACACAATAACAATGGCATATATAAATTGTTCATTTGTTAGCCATTCAAAATACACTGCAAATAATAAAAATGATGTACAAACACGCGCAAATATTTCTTTTACAAAATTTCCAAAAACTGAATTATATTTTACTTTAGTCCAAGAATAAAACACTTCAAAATATCCCATAAATATGGCTACCAAAAAAATAAGCCACGTATAATTTTTTATCAAAGGATTTTCTGAAGAAACCCAAGTTGCAATAGTTTCATATAAATAAGCACTAACTAATCCTAAAGGAATAATTACCAATAATGGAATAAAAATTGTAGAAATTAAGAATCCATCTTGCTCAATTTTTGTTTTATAAGATGAATAATATTTAATAATGGTATGTTGCATTCCAAAAACCAACAAGGTTAATATAATATTTGCAGTAGACAATAAAAAAGTAATCAATCCAAAATAATCTTCATGCAAAAAGTGAGTAAATAAAAACATCACATTGATGCCTCCAATAGCAAAACCTACAAAAAGGATTATCGTATTGATAAAAGATTGTCTTAAAACAATACCCATTATAAAATATTTAGAATTTCAGCGTAAACCTTCTCTCCTACTTTATCTCCGTACAATTCAACCTCAAAATTAGCTGATGAATTTTGAAAATTTTCGAAAGCATTTACCATACTTTTTTTATCGCTTCCAACAATTTTAGCAAATCCGTTTGAAACTAACTCTACCCATTCTGTTTCTTCTCTGGCAATTATACAATGCTTTTTATTGAAAAAAGCTTCTTTTTGAAGTCCACCACTATCTGTAATTACCAAATTACAGTTTTTTAGTAACTCAAGCATATCAAAATAACCAATTGGTTCTATGATAGTTATATTATATTTTAACCTGAACTTATCAAAAATAGCTTTTGTACGTGGATGCAATGGTAAAACAACTTGTTTTTGTTTACTTATTGCTTCTAAACCTTCAAAAATTGATTTCAAATTTTCAATATCGTCTGTATTTTCTTGACGATGAATGGTAGCCAAAACAAATTCATTCACTTTCAAATTTAATTTTGAAACAATTGAAGATTTTTCTTCTGAAGTTTTTCCATAAAATTCAACAGCATCTTTCATAATATCGCCACATTTTACAACTTTTGAGGGTAATGCTAAAAACCCTTCATTTTCTAAATTTTCAATGTCTGAATCTGTTGGGCACAACAATAAATCAGAGATTCTGTCAGTTAAAATTCTATTTATTTCTTCAGGCATTTTCATATTAAACGAACGCAAACCTACTTCTATATGTACCACTTTAATATTTAATTTTTTAGCTGCCAAAGCACCTGCCAAAGTTGAATTTGTGTCGCCATAAACAATAACTAAGTCTGGTTTTTCAATAATTAAAATTTCTTCAATTTTCTGCAACATTTGCCCTGTCATTGCACCGTGACTTAATCCGTTAATGTCCAAATTATACTTTGGTTTCGGAATCTCCATTTCTTCAAAAAAAACAGCACTCATATTTACATCGTAATGTTGGCCCGTATGAATAATTATTTCCTCAATAGTTTTATACTTAGAAATTATTCTACTTAATACTGCTGCCTTTACAAATTGTGGTCTTGCACCTAATATGGTTACAATTTTTTTCATTCAGTAATTGAATTTATGATGTCAGAAACTTTTTTGGTTAATTCTCTTCTATGAAATTGCTCAATATTTTTTGAATCAACCATTAAATGTCCTGTTTTAAATTTGGAATACAAATCTAATATACATTTTTTTAATTCTAGCTTTTCTTTGAAATCTATTACGAATCCACCATTCGTTATAGAAAGTATTTCTGCTAAATCTCCATCAATTGGTGCGATTGCCAAAATTGGACGTTTAGCCATTAAATATTCAAATATTTTACCTGTTAATATACCTTTAGCACTTGGTACATTGTTTACAATTAACAATAAAACTTGTGATTTTTTTTGAAATTCAACAACTTGTTCATGAGCAACATAGTTTATTATTTTAACATTCTTAGTTAACTTATGGTTTGAAATCTCTTTTATAACTGAAGTGTCAACTTTACCAATTAATTTTAATTCAAAATCAGCTTTAAAATCTTCATTTTCATTTACAATTTCAGCTAAAACTTTCCATAACATTTTAGGGTTTCTATCTGCATTCATCAATCCAATATGGGTTATTGTAAATTTAGCATCTAATTTAATTTTAGATTCTGAAATTTTCCCATCGAAACCATTGGTGATTGTTAAGGTGTTTTTATTGTATTTACTATAATTTTCTTTCATAGTATTTCCAACAACCAAAACAGCATCTGCCTTTCTTAAAACTTCAGTTTCCAAAGAATGATGTTTTTTAACCGCGCTTTTAGTTAAAGGCAACTGATGAAAATAATCTATCTCAGTCCAAGGATCACGAAAATCTGCAATCCATTTTATATTTAATTGTTTCTTTAAATTTAAACCAATTAAATGCATACTATGTGGTGGACCTGTTGTAATTATAACATCTACTCTGTTTTCTTTTAAGTACTTTTTTAAATAATTTACAGATGGTTTTATCCAAAATTTTCGAGCATCTGGAATAAAATAATTAGCACGAATGTATTGCAATAATTTACCAAAAAAAGAAGGATTCGGATTTAAAAACCCAACACTTTGATTTTTATTTTTGCCGAAAAATGTAAATAAATTATTTGGTTCCCAAATAGGTTGTTTTAATATCTCTAAATTTTCAGGAATATCTTTTAAAAGTGATTCGTCTTCTAAAGCATAGTTTGGATTATCAACAGTATAAACAATAGGTTCAACATCAAAATCTCTAAAATATTTCACAAATTTAAGCCAACGTTGCACTCCTGAACCTCCAGCTGGTGGCCAATAATAAGTTATGATAAGTGCAGTTTTCATATGCAGTTTCTTATTGTTTCTCATAGGCCATATGTAATTCGCATATTTTCATTAGTGCTTGAATCTTATTAAAGTAACGCTCATTTCATTTATAAATTTGCATATAAATCTATTAATTTTTCCGAAGTCTTTTCCCAACAAAATTCATCCTCTACAAATCGTTTTCCATTATTCCCTAAAGTTTTACACAATTCTTTATCATTATACAACTGTAAAATTTTATCTGCAAAATCTTGTGCGTTTTTTTCTAAATGCACCAATCCTGAATTTGTTTTTTCTATCAAATTTTTCTGTGCAATAGCGTTACTTACCAAAACTGGCTTTGCAAAACTCATATATTGAAAAAGTTTGTTTGCATACGCAACATCATGCTGAATATTTCTATCTAAAGGCGAAATACAAACTGAACTTGCTTCTATGTATGATGGAAATAGTTTTACATTCTTCCAACCTTCAAAATCAACATACTTTTGAATTCCTAAATCTTCAACCTGCTGCTTTAAAATAGCATCAGTAGTATTACTCCCAACAATTACTAATTTTACATTTGGAATTTTATTTTTTAAAATATTTACAGATTCAATTGCCGTTTGCAATCCTCTTCGCAAACTTGTATCGCCTAAATATAAAATTACAAAACTATTTTTATACCTGTTAACAATCAATTTATCTATTATTGCCTCTTTATAAAATGATTGATGTATTGTATTAGGAACCAACACAATTTTTTTCTGAGAAATTTTTGTTCTTTCTACAACTTCATTAATAAATTCTTGAGAAACTGTAATAACTTTAGTTGCCTTTCTAATAAATTCTTCCTCTTTTTCCTTCCATATTTTTGGCGAAATTAATTGTTTCCCAGGGAATTTCTGAAGATGAGGATAAAACTTAATAATCTCAGGCATATTATCATGTAAATCTAAAACAGTGGCTAATTTTAATTTATTATTTGCTTTAAAAACAGCTTCCGCAATTCTAATATCATGAATGTGAATAACTTCAATCTTATGTTTAAGTAAAAAATGAATAATCTTTCGTTTTAATAAATAAGTGTAAAATGGAAAAGTATAAGCCAATGCCGATAATTTATATTCCAATTTATTTGACTGATACCTCTTTACCTGAATACCATTAATAATTTCATCTGTATTCGTTTTATCATATTTTAAACAGAATAAGAATACTTCATGTCCTTTTTCAATTAAAGAAATTGCTTCGTTTTCAACCCGAGGATCAGGTGGAAACGTTTTATCTAAAATCATTCCTATTCTCATATCAACTATTTTTCAGCATATACGGCATAAAATCTAGGTGTAAATTTTCTTAAAATGGGTCTAAAACCAATTTTATTAATTGGGCTTGTCCATTTTTCTGTCTTTTTAATATTCCAACCCGATTTTTCAAGTAACCAATCAAATTGCCAATCTTCAAATTCATGGTAATGTCTATCCCATGCATCTGTTTTACTTCTATATGCTTTTGCAAACCATAAGTTTAAAGGAATTGTAGTAATAATTTTTGGTGCTTCAATAGTACATAAAACATTAAATGGTGAAATTAAATGTTCAAATATTTCAAAAGCAGTAACTGCATCAACTTTATACTTTTTTACAATCTCAGGAACTAAATCTAAGTCTTCACCTGAGGTATTATAAACGGTATATCCATTCTGCTCCATTATTTCACTAAATGTGTTACGAACACCTAAATCTAAAATAGTTGCTGGCGCAGGTAAAACACTTTTTAAAAAATTTAACGTATGTTGGTATCTTTTTATATGTAACTTATTATGCATCAGGTAAATAAATAAAAATTTCATGAAGTAGCAAGGTATTGATTTAATTATAGAAAATCAATAAAATAAATCTCCTTAATTTTAAAAATTAATTCCATAAAAAAAAGACACTATATTAAAGTGCCTTTTCCTTTTTCATAGTAATCATCTTTATCAAAAAATTTTCCTCTGATTGAGTTAATCTCGGTGAAAGTACTATAAACATTCATTTTTAAAAAGTTTAGTTTTATAAGTGCAGATATATTACTTGTATGCGTGCTATTTAAGTTCATAAGCGTTATATTTGATGTTCATATTAAATCATTAATGGGTAAAATTGTCCCTTTTATAATTGCCTACTTCTTATTTCAGACGATTTTATTCGCCCAAATACCTGGTTTCACCCAATTTAATAGTAATAACGGACTACCAAGTAATACTATTTACGATATTAATCAAGATGAAAATGGCTTTATTTGGTTAGCTACAGATTATGGATTAAGTCGTTTTGATGGACTTTCTTTCAAAAATTATACAATAGCTGATGGTTTACCGGATAATGAAATACTTTACTTTTTTAAAGATTCTAAACAACGTATTTGGTTAATTGGTTTTAATGGAAAATTAGGCTATCTTCAAAATAATAAATTTTATAATTCTGAGAACCAAGCTTTTTTAAAAGGTTTAAATTTTAATAATTTTGTACCAGATATATTTGAAGATAGTAAAAATAACATCTGGTTTTTACAATCTGTTTCTACTATAAAAAAATTAGATACTGCTAATGTTATTACTAATTATAACACCTTAAAATTACCATCTAATAAAAAATTTAAAAATGCTAAAATCATTGAAAATAGTAGAAGTGAAATTAAAATATTAACTTCTTTAAACACAATAAACAATAACAAAGAAATATATAGTTGTTCTTTAAAAGATTCTGTATGGAAACCTATAAATTTAAGTTTATACAATGAAAAAATAGCCAAAGATCTTAGAAGAAAAAACTCAGAAGAGTTTAAAAGCATTAATCCTATAACAACGCAAATTTCAAATACAATTTTTAATGATTTTAAGTATGGTCACACCTCAAATTTACTCTATCAAACTCTACCTTTTAACGATTCTTTTTTAATAACAAATTTAAGTGAAGCTGCTCTTATTATTAATTTAAATGACATTTCTAAAAACAAAAAAATATTACCCTCTATACATACTACTAAATCTTATTTAGATAAAGAAAAAAACATTTGGGTAGGGAGTCAGTCTAATGGTGTTTTTTTAATTCCAAACCTTCATATTAATGGCATTCAATTTGAAGACGAAAAGAGAAATGATTTATATACTGTGAATTTATTTCAAAATAAAATTGCTATTGGAAATAAACAAAGTGAACTTATTTTATTAAATATAAATAACTTAAAAGAAATAGCCTCATTTAAAGTAAATGATAACTCAAAAAAAATTAGACAACTAAATATATATGATAATTCACTTTACATTTTAAGCGATTATAATATACACAAAATAGATACTTCTTTAAAGCTTGAACGAATCAAAAATATGTATGATTCTGATTTTATTAACCTTAGACTGCAAAACTTTAAAGATATCTGTTTTGAAAAAGATTTTATTATTACTGCTAATGCTGGAGGAGTTGGTAAAATTAACAAGAAATCAAAGTCTACTAAAAAACTGTGGAATAAACGTAGTACTTCAATAAGCCACAACAAAAATGGGAATATTTGGATTGGAACTACAAATGGACTTTATTACTATAACAAAACAACTACTGAGAAATACGATTTAGGAGAACAGTTTAACAATAGTATTATTTACGCGTTAGAAAATTCATCAAAAGGGTTGTTAATTGGATCAAATTCTTATGGTTTTGGAGTTTTAAAAAATAATGTATTTAAAACATTTTCTACTAAAAACGGATTGTTAAGTAATTATATAAAATCTATTTTTATTGATACCCAAAATAACATATGGCTTTCAACAAATTTTGGACTAAATTGTTTAGAATTAAATGAAGCTAATGAACTTATTAGTTTAAAAAGTTACACAACTTCTGATGGCCTTTACAGTAATGACATAAGAGCTTCTTATGTTCATGAAAACAACGTATATGTAGCAACATCAAAAGGATTAAACATTATTGATCTTTCTAAAGAATCCACTTCAATTTCAGCTCCAACTATTTTAATTGATGAAATTTTTATAAATAATACGAGTATTGATAAAACAAACGGTCAAATATTTGATAATAAATTAAATAATATTCAATTTAATTTTTCGGGAATTTCTTTTAAAAGTTTAGGTAATATTGTTTTTAAATACCAATTAAAAGGGTTAGAATCTGATTGGATTACAACCAAAACCAATACGATAAGGTATTCATCATTACAACCTAACAGTTATACTTTTGAATTGAAAGCTATTTCAAAAAACAACTTAGAAAGTGCGCCTGTTTTATTTTCATTTACAATAAATCCTCCTATTCATAAAACTTGGTGGTTTCAAAGTCTTATTGTTTTCAGTGTAATTTCTCTACTAATTTTTATTTTTTACCGAAGAAATATTAGACTAAAAAGTATGCGAAATACCAAAGAGCAAATTTCAAATTTAAGATATCAAGCATTAAATGCTCAAATGAATCCGCATTTTATAAACAATTTATTAGTGAATATTAATGATTTGGCTGAAAAAGGAGAAATAAAAGAAGTAAAAGGAAGTCTTGATAAATTTGCTGAACTTGTTAATTTAATTTTAAATTCAACAAAATCTAATCTTATTAGTTTAACAGATGAAATTGAAATGGCTAAATTATATTTAGAACTTCAAAAATTAAGATTCAATAAAAACAGTTCCTATTCTATTAACACTGAAGCTATTTCTCAAGAAGAACTAGAAGCTATTTTGGTGCCGCCAATGATTTTACAACCTATTATAGAAAATTCATTTAAACACGGTTTTAAAAACGGAAATAATTCAAATACCATCACAGTTAGTTTTAAAATTGAAAACGATGAATTTCTCCTTTGTGAAATTTCAGATAATGGAAAAGGAATTCAAAATAATGAAAATTCAATAAAATATAAAACTTCAGGCATTTCATTTTCAAATATTAATGAACGCCTTCAATTAATTAATGAATCCGATAGTAAAGAAAAATTAGTCTTAATTTCAAATATAACAGATGAATTTAATACTTTAGTAGGGTTAAAAGTAACCCTAAAAATTCCTTTAATTAGTTTTTAAACAAAATAAATGATTCGTGCTATAATTATTGAAGATGAAACTGCTGCTTATCAGCATTTAAAAAACAGTATAGAGACAAATTACAGTTCTCAAATAACTATAGTAGGTCACGAAACTGGTGTGCAAAAAGGAATCAAATTAATAAATGACTTACATCCACAATTGGTTTTTTTAGATATTGAATTACAAGATGGTAATGGTTTTGAAATTCTAGATTATTTTTTAAATTCTTCTGATTTTGAAGTTATTTTCACAACCGGCTTAAGAGATTACAAAGAAAAAGCAATGGATTATTTCGCTTTTTATTACCTAAATAAACCTATAATAGAAGAGCAATTAACTAATGTAATAGATAAATTTATTGAAAAAAAATCTGCTTTTAATTCTGAAAAATATGCTGCTTTTAAAAATCAATTAGAAAGTGGACCTAAAAAAATATCATTAACAATAACAAATGGACATTATATAATATTGAATGTGGATGATATTATTTATTGTGAAGCAGATGGAAGTTATACTCATTTTTTTACAACTAGCAACAAAAACTATACTTCTTCTAATAATTTAAAAAAGGTTGAAAATATTTTACAACACACTTCTTTTTTTAGAATTCATCGTTCTACACTACTCAATTTAAAGCATGTGTTACAATATAATAATGCTGGAGAAATAAAGCTCTCTAATAACAAAAAACTACTTGTTTCTTCAAGAAACAAAACAAACTTTTTAAGAGTTTTAAAACTAATGAACTACACTATACATTAGACTTTCTTTTTTTAACAAAAAACCACCCCAATGGAATTAACAGTAACAATAAATATGAAATTAACGTTATAATGTTTCCTGTTTTAATTACTGTTGGTTCAAACTTAAATTCAATTATGTGTTTTCCCTTTGGAATTTCCATTCCACGTAATACATAATTAACTTGGTAATGAAGTGTTAATTTCCCATCAATATATGCATTCCAACCGTCTTTATAATACATTTCTGAAAATACAGCAAACTGATTTGTTTGTGAATTAGATTCATAGGTTAATTCATTTGCTTTATATCCTTTTAATTGAATTGAAGCCGTAGAATCTTTTGGGTAATTTACAGGAAAATCACTACTTATAAATTTACTGTTTAAAACTGCTTCCTCCTTTGTTTTTAAACTATCTAATGCCTTAATTTCTTTATTTGCAGTAGTTACAGTTTTTAAAGTAGTTATAAACCACGCATTCCCATTAGCTTCTGGATTTTCCTGTACAGCTTCACGCTGAGTACCATCGTCAAAAATTAAATACTTGGTATTTAACATATTTAAAACTTCAATATTGTTCTTCGCAATATGAAAGTCATATAATTCTTGATATCGCCTTGGTTTTGCAGCATGATACCCTCCAATAGATTTATGAAAATAAGATGTTGCACCGTCAGCCATGATATTTTTGGTAAAATCTGCAACTCTATAAATACTTTTATCTTTTAATATTTCTTTATCAATTTCAGAAGCTACAAATGGCTTGTCCACTTTTCTTGCTGAAATAAAATACTCATCATTTACATATCTTTTATCAACATTTACAAGGTCAAATAACATTAAAATTGCAAAAACAATAACTAAAATAGTATGGTTGATTTTCTCTTTTAAAAATAACCAAATTGTTCCAGAAAATAAAACCACAAATATTAAAGAACGTAAACTATCATTTACAAATAAAATTTTTCTATCAGAAACTATTGCATCTAAAAAACCTGCAAGTTGCTCTTCAATTTGAAGATCCATTGGTGTTTCAAAAGTAAAAAACCCTGTACCACCAATTGTAAAAAGTAACGCAAAACCACCAACAATAATCGTTGACCACTTTAAAGCATGTATCTTAATTTCTTTTGAGTTTTCTGAAGAAATAAGTGCTTTTAATCCTAAAATACCTAATAAAGGAATTGCTAATTCAGCAATAATCTGAATAGAAGAAACAGCTCTAAATTTGTTATATAGCGGAACATAATCAATAAAAAAATCAGTTAAAAACGCAAAGTTTTTACCCCAACTTAATAATATAGAAAAAATAGTAGCTGCTAAAAGCCAATTTCTAAGTTTTCGTTCAACTAAAAACAAGCCAATTACAAATAGGAAAATAAATAGTACTCCAATATAAGCGGGAGCAGCTACAATTGGCTGTTCACCCCAATACATAGATGAAATTTGTGCTAAATAATTGGCGTCTTTTGGATTCAATCCTTTATTAACAGCATCTTGTAAAAAACTTTGTAGTTCGCCATTTTCTATAGTTTCATTTCGAGTTCCACCCATAAAACGTGGAATAAACAAGTTAAAAGTCTCAGCTTTTCCATAACTATATTCAGTAATATAATCTCTAGCCAAACCTGCAGTAGGAATCTTTTTAGTACCATCTGGACTAATTGTTAATTCACTTTTACTTCGTGTACTTTGCTGAGAATATTCTTTCATAGCAAGCAAACTAGTTGCATTTGTACCAACAGCAATTAGTACAGCTATTAATAAAATACCAATACTTTTTAAAAATTGAGGAAATTCTTTATTTTTAAAAGACTCAATTAATTGAACAATCCCTAAGATTAAAACTAAAAATAGCAAGTAATAGGTCATTTGAACGTGACTTGCACTAATTTCTAAAGACATTGCCAATGCGGTTACCACAAATCCTAGCAAATATTTTTGTTGAAAAACCAATAATATTCCCGCTAAAACTAGCGGCATATAGGCAATTGCATGTGCTTTTGCATTATGCCCAACTCCTAAAATAATAATTAAATAGGTTGAAAGCCCAAAACCTAAAGAGCCAACAATTGCTAATTTCCAATCTACTTTTAAAACCGTCAATAAAATAAAAAATCCAAAAAAGTACAGAAATAGATAGTCTGCTGGTCGAGGTAAAAAACGTAATAACTTATCTACTTTTTTAATGAAATCATTTGGATAATAAGTACTTACAGCATATGATGGCATTCCCCCAAAAGAAGTATTTGTCCAATAAGGCTCTTCATTATTTTCCTTTCTAAAATCTACTATTTCTTTTGATGAACCAATAAATTGAGTAATATCACTTTGCTGAATCTTTTTCCCTTGTAAAACTGGCGAAAAATAAGCTAATGAAACAAAAACAAAAGCTGCAATTGCTATACTATATGGTATAATTTCTTTTATTGAAAACTTCATTTATTTATCGTCTTTTACTTCTTCATAATCTACATAATCACCAACATCCTTACTGCTTTCTTTGCTACTGGCGGGTTTCTTATCTATAACCGTTTCACCAACATTTTCAGTTTCTTGTTTGTATTGATTTTCTTGTTGATCACGCATTTTCTTTTCAACATTTTTTACCACTTGTTTAATAAACAATGGCATAATATACTTTCCAATAAATTTAAAAGCATAATAAACAATAATTATAATTGCTATAGTTCTTAACAATCCCATTTAAATAAGTTTTTATAATTTCCAAAAATAACAATTTGAAAGTAACTAATAACGTTTAATTATATAAAATCTTATATTTGACACATCAATCAACCTAAAATATGAAAAGAGTTTATTTACTGCTGTTAATTTTTAGTTTTACCCAACTAATAAATGCTCAATATACTGAAATTATCAATTCTAAACGACCTGGTTTTTCTGAAAGTCCTTACAGTATTGGAACTGATGTATTTCAATTTGAAACTGGTGTTTTTTATAGAACTAGCGACAATGAAACCATTTATACTAGACCAAATACCATAGGTGGAGAGTTATTTTTTAGATATGGAAAATTTCTTGAAAAGCTTGAAATTAATGCAAAAGTTGCCTATCAAAGAGATGAAATAAGGAACAACCCATCTGAAGCAAATTCTACTATTAGTGGTATTAGCGAGCTTACTATTGGTGCAAAATATTTAATATATGAACAAAAATATACCGATAAATCTAAAGAAATAAGAAGTTGGAAACGTAGAATGGCTTTTGATAAAAAACGATTAATTCCATCAGTAGGTGCTTATGTAGGTGTAAATACAAATTTTTTAGGGGACGGATTTAAAGAAAATGAATTAAGTATAAAAGGTGCTGTGCTTTTACAAAACGATTTTTCTGACCGACTTGTTTTGTTAACTAATTTAGTAGCTGATAAAATTTTATCAGACTCCAATGAATATTCATATATCGCAACTATGACTTATGCCATTAACTACAAATGGTCGTATTTTATTGAAAATCAAGGGATATTTGAAAAAAGTTTTACTCCAAAATTCCATTTTGGAACTGGTGCAGCTTACCTACTTTCTAATAATATACAATTAGATGCTTCAGTTAGAACTAACTTTTTTGATGATTATTCCTTTCTTTATTCATCTGTTGGTGTAGCCTGGAGATTAGATAAACATTCCGATAAAATAATTCAAAAAAATTCACCAAAAGCTAAAACAAATAATAGAAGAAAGAAAGGAAATTTATTTTCAAGATTATTTAATAAGAATTAAAGTTTATGATTACCCTACAAGAAATAACAACCAAAAAGGAGATGAAAGCCTTTGTTCAATTTCCTTTTAAATTATACGAAAATAATCCATATTGGGTTCCTCCATTAATAAATGATGAAATAAATTCATTTGACAAAACCAAAAATCCAGTTTTTGAACACGCTGAAGCTCGTTATTTTGTTGCTCTTAAAAACAATGAAATTGTAGGTAGAATTGCCGCAATTATTAATTATACTGAAATAAACGAGCAGAAATTAAAAAAAATGCGTTTTGGTTGGTTTGATTTTATTGATGAACTTGAAGTTTCAAAACTACTATTAAACAAAGTTGAAGAAATCGGGAAACAACATCAATTAGATTTTATGGAAGGTCCTGTTGGCTTTTCAAACCTTGATAAAGTAGGCGTTTTAACCGAAGGCTTTAACCATATTGGCACAATGATAACTTGGTATAACCATGCGTATTATAAAAATCATTTTGAAAAACTAGGTTTTACTATTGAAAAAGAATATTTAGAAAATAAATTTGAATTTAAAAATGTTGATCGTGCGCCACTTGAAAGAGTGAGCGAGATTATTAAAAAACGCTACCAACTTAAATCACTTAATTTCACCAAAACAAAAGACATTATGCCTTATGTAGATGAAATGTTTGATTTATTTAATGAAAGTTATGCCTTATTACCTTCATTTGTACCAATTTCTGATATTGAAAAAGCCTATTTTAAAAAGAAATACATCTCATTTATCAACCCAGAATATATAAAATTTGTAGTTGATACTAATGACAAGATTATAGCTTTTGCTATTATTATGCCTTCATTTTCTAATGCGCTACAAAAAGCAAAAGGAAAATTATTGCCTTTTGGATTGTTTCATTTATTAAAGGCTAAAAAAAATAGTAAAGACGTTATACTCTATTTAATTGGAGTTCATCCAAATCATCAAAGCAAAGGTATTCATGCGTTGTTGTTTCTAGAACTTCAAATTTCTTGTGCTCTAAATGGAGTTGAAAATTGCATTAGAACTCCTGAATTAGCAAGTAATACAGCTATTGCAGCTATTTGGAAAAATTTTTCTCCTGTGAATTTTAAAAAACGTTGTACTTATAAAAAGGTTATTTAAATGCAATTATTCTACAATCCTGAAATAGTAAATAGCACGCAACAAGTAACTTTCGATAAAACTGAAAGCAGACATATTGTTCGTGTTCTAAGAAAAAAAGAAGGTGATAAAATTTTTATTACCAATGGCTTTGGTCAATTATTTACTTCTGAAGTAATCATTGCAAATGACAAAAAATGTTTGGTAAAAATAACCCATATTGAAGATTACAAAAAACCTTGGAATTACTATTTGCATATTGCAATTGCACCAACAAAATTAAATGACAGACTTGAATGGTTTTTAGAAAAAGCTACAGAAATTGGTATTGATGAAATAACGCCCATAATTTGCGAACACTCTGAACGTAAAATAGTTAAAACAGAAAGAATGGAAAAAATAATCCATTCAGCTGCAAAACAATCTTTAAAATATCATTTTCCAAAACTGAACGAACCTATAACTTTTAGTCAGTTTATCAATTCAAATTTTGACGGACAATTATTTATTGCACATTGTGAAGAAACTGATAAAAAATCATTAAAATCAGAATTAAAACCACAGTTAAAAACTACCATTCTTATTGGCCCAGAAGGTGATTTTTCAACCAAAGAAATTCAACAAAGTTTGGAACATAACTTTATTCCTGTATCTTTGGGAGAAAGCCGTTTACGAACTGAAACTGCTGGTATTGTTGCGGTTCATAGTGTTGCTTTTATAAATGAATAAATAAATGGTGAAATTTAACGTACTAATTCTTAAGAAAATACTTTTCGTTTTTGCCTTATGCTTTTTGCCTAATGCTTTTATAACAGCACAGCAAATTGCAATTTTAAAATACAATGGCGGTGGAGATTGGTATGCAAACCCAACTGCATTGCCTAACTTAATTAAATTTTGCAACACTGCTATCAACACTTCAATAAAACAAAATCCTGAAACTGTTGAAGTTGGAAGCATTGATCTCTATAATTATCCAATTGTATTTATGACAGGCCATGGAAATATTCTGTTTTCTGATGATGATGCTGAAAATTTAAAAAACTATCTTATTTCTGGTGGTTTTTTACATATTTCAGATAATTATGGATTGGATAAATACATTAGAAAAGAGTTAAAAAAAATATTCCCTAATCAAGATTTTCAAGAAATCCCCTACAATCATCCCATTTTTCATCAAACATTTAATTTTGAAAATGGAATACCAAAAATTCATGAGCATGATAATAAACCTCCACAAGGTTTTGGCTTATTTTATAATGGAAGATTAATTTGTTTTTATGATTACGAGTCTGATTTAAGTGATGGATGGGAAGATGAAGAAATACATCATGATAACTTTGAAACACGTGAAAAAGCATTAAAAATGGGTGCTAATATTGTAGAATACGCCTTTAAAAACTAATATGCCAGAAAATTTAGATTCACTTGTAATAAATTTCAATAAAGAAGGTCTTTGGGTGTTAAACATCACACTGGCACTAATTATGTTTGGTGTTGCTCTTGGAATTTCAATGGATGATTTTAAACGACTTTTTAAATCGCCCAAAATATTGTTAACAGGCATTATTTCTCAGTTTATATTACTCCCGTTAGTAACATTTATTTTTATAAAATTAGTAAATCCAATGCCCAGTATTGCATTGGGAATGATGATGGTTGCTGCTTGTCCTGGCGGAAACATATCTAATTTCATGACCCAAATGGCAAAAGGCAATACTGCATTGTCTGTAAGTTTAACAGCTTTTGCAACGTTGGTTTCTTTAGTGATGACTCCATTCAACCTTTATTTTTGGGGAAGTTTATATGCACCAACCGCAAAAATTCTTCAAACTATAGAATTAGATCCTTTTGAGTTAGTGAAATTAGTTACGCTAATTTTGGGTGTACCCCTTTTAATTGGTATGTGGGTTCGAAAATACAAGTCTAATTTAGCTGACAAATTAGCCAAGATTTTAAAACCTATTTCTTTAATTATATTTATGCTTTTTATTGTTATTGCATTTTATGATAACTACGAAATATTTATAAATTATGTACATTATGTTTTAATATTAGTAATTGCTCATAATCTACTTGCATTAATGACTGGTTTTTATTTTGCAAAAGCAATGAGGCTTTCCTATGAAAATCAAAAAACATTATCAATAGAAACTGGCATTCAGAATTCTGGTTTAGGGTTATTATTAATTTTTAGTTTTTTTAATGGACTTGGAGGAATGATGTTACTTGTTGCTTTTTGGGCAATTTGGGATATTTTTTCTGGGTTAGCTTTAGCTACCTATTGGTCTAAACAAAAAGTAAAAGGTTAAAAATGAAAAACATTTGGTACCATATAATGAGGAGTTATATAAAAATTGGACTCTTCTTTCTACATAAAAAAATCACAATTTTTGGTGAAGAAAACATCCCGAAAAAAGGTGCAATCATATTTGTTGGAAACCATCAAAATGCACTTATTGATGCTATTTTAATTCCAACCACTACAAATAGAATAATTTACTTTCTTACAAGAGCAAGTGCTTTTGTAAACAAACCCGTTCGTAATTTTTTAATTTCACTCAATTTGATTCCTGTATATAGAATTAGAGATGGAATTAGCACTATTGAGAAAAATTTAGAGAGTTTTAATCAATGTTTTGAGGTTTTAAAAGATGAAGGAGCTATTCAAATATTTGCTGAAGGAAATCATGATATAAAACGTCAAATACGTCCATTAAAAAAGGGATTTGCACGAATTATTTTGGGAACACTTAAAAAATACCCTAACTTAAAAATTCAAATTGTACCCGTTGGTTTTAATTACAATTCTCATTTAAATTTTCCAAGTAGCGTTTCCATACATTACGGAGAACCCATATTAGCTAATAATTTAATAAATATTGAAAATCATGATGTTCGATTTTCTAAAATTATTTTTGAAGTTTCATCAGCTTTAAAAAAATTAACACTTCATATTGAAGATTCCAATAATTACGATGAGATTATTCATAAATTAAATACAGCAAAAGTTGATTATACAAATCTTGATGAAGTAAACAAACTTGTTGAAAATATTAAAGTAACTCCTTCGAAATTAATTCCTAAAGAAAATAATTTTAATTGGCTTACTCCTATTCATTTAATTGCAAAACTAAACAGTATTTTTCCTTTATTAATTTGGAAATATTTAAAATCATCTATTAGCGATATCGTTTTTACAAATACTTTTAGGTTTGCATTAATAACAACTTTATTTCCATTGTTTTATTTAATTCAAACTGCTATAGTTTACTCTATTTTTAATTTAAAATATGCTTTAATTTATCTGGTAAGTTGTATTTTATTAGGTATTATTTCTACAAAAACAATGACTGTTAATCAATAATTGCATCTTGTATAAACTGCTGAATTTGAGTTCTTATATTCTGCCTTATTAATTCCTTATTATCTGCAGTAGGATAAACTCTATTTGATAAAAAAACATATACAATCTCTGTTTCTGGATCAGCCCAGGTATAAGTTCCTGTAAAACCACTGTGCCCAAAACTTAACTCAGAAACACAACCACAAGTAGCTTTTTCATTTTTATTTATTTGTGGTTTATCAAAACCAATACCTTTTCTTACTTTTTTATCCGCATAATAACGATGATTAAATTTATCCATTGTTTTTGGTAAAAAATATCTCTTCCCTCCATAATATCCTTTTTGCAAGTACAATTGCATTATTTTAGCAACGTCATTTGTGTTTGAAAATAAACCCGCATGACCACCAATACCACCTTGCATCGCAGCTCCCATATCATGAACATAACCTTGTACTAATTGATTTCGGTAATAATTATCTTTCTCAGTTGGCACTATACTATTCTTTGAAAACTTCTGTAATGGTAAGTAGGTAGTTTTATTTGCTCCAAGTGACTTGTAAAAATGGTTTTGTGTTAATTCATTTAAGTCTTCTTTATAATAATTTTCAATATATTTTTTAAAAATATAAAAAGATAAGTCGCTGTATTTATAGCCTGCTTTTAAACGCTGATCTGCACTAACAATGCTATCCATCATTATAGAACCATAATCACTTCTCAAAAATAAATGATCCGCTACTTCAATATTAAATGCAGTTGATTTTTGATCTCTATAGAATTCTGCTGAAGGTTTTTTTGTAATATTATCCAATGTATTTAAATAAAATGGAATCCAAGCCTTTAATCTCCCATAATGAGAAAGCACTTCTTTAACCGTTAAATTCCTTTTGTTTGAATGCTTAAATTCAGGAATTAAATTACCTAAAGTACTTTTTAAATTTAAAGCTCCTCTTTCTTCAAGTTCCATAATAAGTGGTAGTGAGGCTAAAATTTTGGTCATAGATGCAATATCATAAATATCATCATTCTTAACCGTTATTTTTTCTTCATCAGTATGAAAACCAAAGTTTTTTTGATAAACAACTTTCCCTTTTCTAGCAACTAAAATTTGTAATCCAGGAGCCATTTTATCTTTTAGAACAACCCTAGCAAGTGAATCTATTTTATTTAATTTTTCGCTGCTTAAACCTACATCTTCAGGAATAGAATACCCCAATCTATTTAAAGAAGTTGTCATTAAACCATGTCCTTCTGAAAACACCTTTTTTATAGAAACTGGAAGTTTCCCTTTTGTTTCAATGGCACCAAAAATCATTTGAGCAGAAATTTCTTGTGCTATTTTACTATTTTGATATGAAAGTAATAATCCGTTTATGTTCTTAAAAGTTTTCAATTGTAATAAGCTATAAGGGCTTCCAAAAATATCTAAAATAACAGTATTTGTTCTCGCTATTTCCTGTAGCCAAACCAGCTCCTTATCTTGGAATTTATAATCTTCCCAAGGGGTTAGATTGGATTTATGATACCCAACAATCACTAAATTATAAGGTTTTAACGTGGTTATTAAATCATCTAAATTTTCACTTGAAACTTCATCAACATCTGTATAGTTTTTTAGCATATTTACAAAATCACTATTTTCTGCATCACCAAGTTTAACGCACGCTATTTTCTTTTTATCTAAACTTTGAATTGGAAATACTAGCGATTCATTTCTCAAAAGCGTTATTGAATTTTCAACTAATTCTCTATGTAATAATTCATTTGATACTGAATTTAAATCTTCATTAAGGTTATCTAAATCAATTAATTTAAATTCATTTAAACCTGCCCAATATTTTGCTTTTAATATTTTTTGCACTGAATAATTTAATCTTTTCTCAGAAATAATTTTTTGTTCTAATGCCATTTGAATTTTAGTGACAGCCGCAGAAACATCTTCTGGAAATAATAATATATCATTTCCCGCAAGTAGAGCTGCTAAATCAATTTCACCAGGCACTGAATAATTTGCTACACCTTTCATATTTAAAGCGTCTGTTAAAATTAATCCCTTAAAATTTAACTGATTTTTTAATAAACCTGTAACTACTCTATAAGACAATGATGTTGGTAATTCTTCATTAGGTTCTAATGCTTTTACACTTAAATGAGCTACCATAACACTAGCTAAATCACTTTTAAACAATTTTTTATAAGGATACAACTCTATTGAATCTAATCTGTCAATGTCAAAATCTAAAATTGGTAAAACTTTATGAGAATCTGTATCAGTATCTCCGTGTCCAGGAAAATGTTTTGCGTTTGCCAAAACATGCTCGCTTTGCATTCCTCTAATAAATGCCAAGGCCTTTTCAGTAACATTTTCCCTGCTTTCACCAAAAGAACGATTCCCAATTATTGGATTTTCAGGATTTGTATTGATATCAACAACTGGAGCAAAATTGATATGAATTCCAAGCCTTTTACATTGTTTACCAAGTATAATTCCATATTCTTCAATTAATTTATTGTTTCTAATAGCACCAAGTGTCATATTCCAAGGAAACCTATACGTATTTTCCAATCGCATATTCAATCCCCATTCTCCATCGAAGCCAATTAGCAAAGGGGTTTTAGTAATTGATTGATATCTATTATTTAGAAGTGCTTGTTTTTCAGGAGTTCCCTGCATAAAAATTAACCCGCCAATATGATAATTTTCAATTAAACTATCAATAAATATGCTATGCTCTTCATCTTTATTAGAATACGTTTGCACCATAAATAACTGACCTATTTTTTCATCAATAGTCATATTATTTAATAAAGAATCAACCCATTTTGTTTGAGCTAAAGAATCTTTAGTCATTAAAGGATCTGAATTTTGCGCTCTCAAAAAAGCGCAACTCAATATTATAAATATGAAGAGTTTTATTTTAATCATGTATTTAAATTGCTGAATTAAAAATTCACAGAAGTGCTTTCCTATTAATTATTTTAATAAATTATCCTATTTACAAAATAACAATACCAAATATTTTGAATTCCTAATGTATATCTTAATTATTCAACTAAATAACGTTTATGCCAACTTTTATCAGCTGTTACTTCCCAATTTTCGGCAAAACCCACCTTTGTTGAAATCATATTATTAAAAACTACCGTTTTAGAAGTTATTTTATGCTGTTTAGCAAAATTTTGAAAATCGGATAAACTCACAATATTAATATTGTCAGCATCTTTAAATGAAACATTTAATTTATTTGTTAAATCTACATTAAATTGTTTTTCTAATTCCTTTATAAAATTAACTGAAGCATCAATAGAACAACCCGAAACCTCATTATAATATTGATCAACCGCTATTATAATAAATTGATTGTATTTAATAAGATATGATGCTTTTATTTGATCTCCATGTCCCAACCAATCATCAATAAAATCTTCCATTTTATTAATGATTATTGCTACCTCATTTTTAGAAAACTCTCTGTTAGACTGGTATATCCAAATCTTAGAATTATCTTCCAAACTTTCAAAATTCACTAACATATATTATAACTTTTGATTGAATTTATTTTTTAAATCATCTACCGTATTCAAAACCTTTCGAGGAAATAGATTTTCTTTAATTTCTTTTAAAACTTTCTTTGTGTACAATGGAAAATCTGCATTTTGAATCCAAGAAAAATATCCTTTATCATTCTTTAAAACATCTTTAACTTTATGATTTTTATATTTTCCAAAGGTGAAAATTTCATCATCTTCATCATCAAAAAGTATAAAACCTGCAAAATCTGCTCTTTTATTAAACGTAGAATATTCATTTAAGTATTTAACATCATTCTTTAAATCATCGTACTTATCAAGTTGGGCTTTTAAAATTTCATAAGTTGCAAGTGTATCAGCTTCTGCAGAATGTGCATTTTCCAAACTTTCACCACAATAAAATTTATAACCAGCACTTAAAGTGCGCTCTTCTTTTTTATGAAAAATAACCTGCACATCAATTGCTACTCTGTCTTTCATATCAAAATTTACGCTTGCACGTAACATTTCTTCAGCCAATAAAGGAATATCAAACCTATTAGAATTAAACCCTGCTAAATCACAGCCTTCAATTAAATCACTTACTTGTTGTGCCAATTCATTAAAGGTTGGTTCTGTAACTACCCTTTCATTAGTAATACCATGAATATCAGAAGCTTCTTTAGGTATTTCCATTTCAGGATTCACCAACCAGGTTTTACTTTCTTTATTTCCATTTGGAAATACTTTTAAGATTGAAATTTCAACAATTCTGTCTTTTGCAATATTAATTCCTGTTGTTTCTAAATCGAAAAAAATGATAGGCTTTTTTAATTTTAATTCCATAGTATTTTTAATATAATTAAGGTGTAAATATACAATTTGTAATTTACGATTTATGGTTTTCTATGAGATGTTTTCTTTATTTTTCAACAATAAATAAAGTGATTCTAAAATTACTCACTTCCCAATTGTTTTTTATAATTACTTATTTCCGCTTTATATTTTTGAGGTAATTCTGGTTCTTTAAAATTATAATTTTTTAAAGTTTCTACTATAATTTCTGCAACTTTTAAACGTGTAGTAAGTTTATCATCTGCAGGTATTATAAACCAAGGGGCGTTTTCTTTTGAAGTTTTATTTAATAAATCTTGATAACAAAATTGATATTCATCCCAAAGTAAACGTTCTTTTAAATCACCTGGCGAAAATTTCCAATTTTTTTCTTTTAACCGAAGTCTTCTTAGCAACCTGTTTTTTTGTTCTTCTTTAGAAAGGTTTAAAAAGAATTTTAAAACAATAGTTCCATTAGTAACTATATGTGCCTCAAAATTATTAATTTCTTCCATTCTATGATTAAAAAAAGCTTCATCTAAAACTTCAACACTTGTAGCTGCAGGAATATTTTCTCCAATAATATATTCAGGATGCACCCTAGTTACCAATACGTTTTCATAATGAGTTCTATTAAAAATACCTATTTTACCTCTTTCTGGTAAAGCAATATAATGACGCCATAAATAATCATGTTTTTTCTCCAATTCAGATGGAACTTTAAAACTTGTAACTTCAATTCCCTGAGCATTTACATCTTTAAAAACTTCTCTTATTAAACTATCTTTTCCTGAAGTATCCATTCCCTGCAAGCAAATAAGAACACTATATTTTCCTTCTGAATACATGGTATCTTGCAATTTACTCAGCTGTTTTCTTAGTTTTTTTAGTTTCTTCTCTGCCTTTTCAACTATTTCTTTTGTATTAAATTCACTTAAATTTATGGTGTTTGTTACTTTGTATTTACTCATATTGTTAAATTTTTGTTAAATTTTATTTTATGCTATTTTATAAATCTTATACGTTTCATTGAAATATCACCATCATAATCCTTATTTCTATTTACATTATTTTTATCGAAAATAATAGATATTAAAGAATAACTAAAATTTTCTGACTTTAATTTCAAAATATGTTTGAGTTATTGCTAAAAATATATTCTTTTAAATTTACTTCGTTAAATTAGATAATTACCTCCATTTCATAAAAACTTCTCTTTACAATTATAAATAAAAAAGTTATCTATGAAAAACAAATCAAATTGACATTTATCATAGTTTTTACAACGTTTTCGTAATATCTTTGAAGATAATAAAATTACAACGTATTATTTACATATAAAATTATTAATATGGCAAAAGTTAAAGGTGCAATTGTAGTCGATAATGAAACATGTAAAGGATGTGAGGTTTGTATACCTGTATGCCCTGAAAATGTTATTAGCATGTCTACAGAAATTAATAGAAAAGGTTATCACTATGCATATATGAGTAATCCTGAAGCTTGTACTGGTTGTACAAATTGTGGGATTGTTTGCCCAGATAGAGCAATATCAGTATATAGAGTGAAAGTTCAAGCTTAATTAATTAAACGAAAATAGAATGTCAGAGTTAAAATTAATGAAAGGTAACGAAGCTTTAGCTGAAGCAGCAATTAGATGCGGAGCTGATGCATATTTTGGTTACCCAATTACGCCACAATCAGAAGTTATTGAATATTTAATGACAGAACGTCCTGAAAACAGAACAGGAATGGTTGTATTACAAGCAGAAAGCGAAATAGCAGCAATAAATATGGTATACGGTGCTGCAAGTACTGGTAAAAAAGTTCTTACATCATCTTCAAGCCCTGGTATTTCTTTAAAACTTGAAGGCATTTCATATATGGCTGGAGCAGAATTACCAGCAGTAATAGTAAATGTTGTTAGAGGTGGTCCTGGTTTAGGAACTATTCAACCTTCTCAAGCAGATTATTTTCAATCTGTAAAGGGTGGTGGACACGGAGATTATAAATTGTATGTTTTGGCACCTGCATCAGTACAAGAAATGGCTGATTTTGTTGAAGATGCATTTGATATTGCATTTAAATATCGTGCTCCAGTTCTAATTCTTTCAGATGGATTAATAGGGCAAATGATGGAAAAAGTAAACCTGAAAGACCAAAAGCCTAGATGGACTGATGAAGAACTTATTGAATTACATGGAGATTGGGCTGTAACTGGTAGAAAAGGCAGAGAACGTAATATTATTACATCTTTAGATTTAGAATCAGAAAAAATGGAAGCTAGAGTTCGTAGATTAATGAAAAAATACGAGCAAATGGAGGAAGAAGATTTACGATTTGAAAAAATAAATTGTGATGATGCTGAATATTTAATAGTTGCCTATGGCTCAAGTGCTCGTATTAGTCAGAAAGCAGTTGAATTAGGACGTGCTAAAGGATTAAAAATTGGTTTATTAAGACCCATTACTTTATTCCCTTACCCAAAACAGGAACTATTTGAATTAGCTGATCAAGTTAAAGGTATATTGAGTGTTGAATTAAATGCAGGTCAAATGGTAGAAGACGTTCGTCTTTCTGTCCAATTTAAAGTACCTGTTGAACACTTTGGTAGAACTGGAGGAATTATTCATACTCCTGAAGAAATTTTAGAAGCATTAGAACAAAAAATTATAAAATAATGGACATATTAGACATTATAAAACCAGAAAATCAAGTATTTTGTAAAACAAAATTAATGACAGACACGCCATTGTCATATTGTCCTGGTTGCGGTCATGGAACTGCTCATAACTTGGCAATGGAAGTTATTGATGAAATGGGAATTTCAGAAGATACTATAGGTGTTGCACCTGTAGGCTGTTCTGTTTTAGCTTATGATTTTATGAATATTGACATTACACAAGCAGCTCATGGACGTGCTCCTGCTGTGGCTACTGCTATTGCAAGATGTTGGCCTGATAAATATGTTTTTACATATCAAGGTGATGGAGATTTAGCAGCAATTGGTACTGCAGAAACAATTCACGCTTGTAACAGAGGTGAAAACATTGTTATTATTTTTGTGAATAATGGAATTTACGGAATGACAGGTGGTCAAATGGCACCAACAACGTTAGAAGGTATGAGATCTTCTACCTCTCCTTATGGAAGAGAAATTGACACGATGGGATCTCCTTTAAAAATGACCGAATTGATTGCGAATCTTCCTGGAGTACAATATGTAACAAGGCAAGCTGTTCACACTCATAAACATGCTCGTAAAGCTAAAAAAGCACTTAGAAAAGCATTTGAAAATACAAGAAATAAAAAAGGACTTTCTTTTGTAGAAATAGTTTCAAACTGTAATTCAGGTTGGAAAATGAATCCAATTGAATCTAATATTTGGATGGAAGAAAACATGTTTCCTTATTTCCCTTTAGGTGATATAAAAGTTGATGGTAAATTAAAATAATAGAACAATGACAGAAGAAATTATTATAGCAGGATTTGGTGGTCAAGGTGTACTATCAATGGGAAAAATTTTAGCATATTCTGGAATAATGCAAAATCAAGAAGTAAGCTGGATGCCTTCATACGGACCAGAAATGCGTGGAGGAACTGCAAATGTAACAGTTATTTTAAGTGATGATAAAATTAGCTCTCCTTACTTACAAATATTTGATACCGCTATTATTTTAAACCAACAATCTATGGATAAATTTGAGAAATCAGTTAAACCAGATGGTGTTTTAATATACGATCCAAATGGTATTTCTCATCCTCCAACAAGAACAGATATTAAAATTTTTCAGATTGAAGGTACTAAATTAGCTACTGAAATGGGAAATAAAAAAATATTTAATATGGTTATATTAGGTGCTTTTCTAAAAGTAAAACCTATAGTGATTTTAGATAATGTTATAGAAGGTTTAAAAAAATCATTATCTGAACGTTACCATCATTTAATCCCTTTAAATAAAGAGGCTATTACAGTAGGAATGAATAATGTAATCCCATTAGAAATTTCTGAAACAATTTTATAAATTCAATTTTAATTGTTGTTTAATCTTTAAATCTGTTACTTTGTTATATTCTTATAACAAAGTAACAGATTTTTTTTATGACATCAATTTTAATAACTGGAGGTACGGGTCTAATTGGTAAACATCTTTGTAAATTACTTAAAGATAAGGGTTATAAAGTTACTGTATTAAGCAGAAACCAAGTTACAAAACCAACTACTTTTTTTTGGAATATAGAGACAGACTATATTGATACTAAAGCAATTTCTGAAGCGAATTACATCATTCATTTGGCTGGTGAAGGAATTGCAGATAAACCATGGACAAAAGAAAGAAAGCAAATTTTAATAAACAGCAGATTAAAATCTACAAATCTATTATTTAAAAAAGTAAAAGAACTGAACCCAAACCTAAAAGCATTTATTGCTGCATCAGGTATTGGGTATTACGGTGCAACAACTTCAACTAAAATTTATGAAGAAAATGATGTTTCAGGAACTGACTTTCTAAGTGAAATATGCAGGCTTTGGGAAAACGCATCGTTACAGTTTAAAACGATCAATATAAGAACCGTTATTTTTAGAACAGGTATTGTATTATCAAACGAAGGTGGTGCTTTTCAAAAAATTAGCAAACCAATTAAATTAGGATTAGGTGCTGCTCTAGGAAGTGGAAAACAATATATGCCTTGGATTCATATAGAAGATCTATGTAATATGTATGTTAAAGCTATTGAAAATATTGAACTTAATGGTATTTACAACGCCGTTGCTCCTGAACATATTACTAATAATGAATTAACAAAAAGTGTTGCAAGAGCGATTAAAAGACCTCTTTGGATGCCAAATGTACCTCGCTTTATTTTAAAAATTACATTTGGTAAATTAGCTGTAATTTTACTAGAAGGGAGTCGCGTTTCTTCTGAAAAAATTGTTACAACTGGATTTAAATTTAAGTATCCAACCTTAACTAAAGCCTTAAATAACTTACTTAAATAAGCTCAATTCTTAATTAAAAAGGGGACTCTTTTATATTATTTCCAGAACATTTATAATTTTTACTTGTGCATATTATATTTTCACAGGTGCTTTTTTAAAGAGACCCTTAAAATTAGCCCTTGTTATTTATGAAATTAACTAGCTTCTGTAAAAAATGAAGGTAATTAACTTAATGTTAATCGTTAATAAGTTTATCTATAATTCTACTTACTGGTAAAATTTCTTTGGTATGTTCTATACTTGGCCCAGCAACCCAAACTGTTTTGTAAGTAGCTTTTGTTGCCGCATTGGTAACTGCATTTGTACCAATCATAAATCTAATTAGTTTAACCCATTTCTTTAACTTTTTGTTTTTGTTTAGAAATGATTCAATCCAAGATTGTTTAGTTCCAATTTTTTCTACATAAGGTGTTTTAATAACCGTACAAGGTGTACCAGAAATACGTTCGGTCATTATAATATCTTTAGCACCATACTTAACACACGCTTGTTTGTATTCTTCAGTTACACCTGCCTCAACAGAAGCAATAAAAGGACTTCCAACAGAAACTCCTTCAGCACCAAAACTTAACATTTTATCAATATCAACTCTACGTCCTACTCCACCAGCTGAAATTACAGGAATTGAACAATTTGAGGCTATTAATTTAATTAATTCTTCGGCATTCATATTACCTCTATGACCACCAGCTTCATTATTTACAGCAATAATAGCATTAGCACCCAAGCTTTCAACTTTTTTAGCGAAACTTAAATCAGTCACATCACAAAATACCTTAATATTATGTTTATGTGCTTGCTTAATAGTTTCTTCCGGACTTCCAAGCGAAGTAATTATAAAATCAACACCTTCTTCACAAAGTATTTCTAATTGCCCTAAATATTTTATGTTTGATTTATTTACAATTAAATTAAAACCAAACGAACCACCTTCAACTTTAGCCGCTTTTAATTCCTTTATAGCCAATCTCAAATCTTCTTCGCTTCTATAATTTAATGCAGGAATACAACCTGCTATCCCACCTTTCATAGCCTCTATAACCATTTTAGTATTAGACACTAAAAACATTGGTGCTTGAATTATTGGGTATTTAATATTTAAAAGTTGGTTTAATTTGGCTGATTTCATTTTATTATTTTTTCAAATATAGGAAATTGTTATATCTTTTTTAAACTCCTTTTTAATACAATGGCAAAAAGGTATATTTGTTAGCTACTTTTTTAAAAAACAAGTGCTTTTATAAAGAAATAATAAATATAGAAATGAATATAACAAAGCAAAAAACACACTTACTTACTTCAAAAAAACTTGTTGGATCAGTAATCTCCATAGAAAACAATACTGCAACAGTAACTTTAAAAATTACTAAAGAAATGGTTGTTGACTCATTTAACCTAACACACGGAGGATTTGTTTTTGGCTTAGCAGATTATGCGGCAATGGTAGCAATTAATGAGCCTACAGTTGTTTTAGGTAAAGCAGAGGTGAAATTTATGAAGCCCGTTATTATAAATGAAGAATTAACAGCTAAAGCAACGATTTCTGAAAGAGTAAACGAAAAAAAAATAGCGGTAAACGTACATGTTTCTAATCAAAAAGATGAACTTGTTTTTGAAGGTAATTTTGTATGTTTTGTTTTAGGAAAACATATTCTTGAAAAATAAATAATTCACTTTGATCTAAAACCAAAAAAACGCCTCCTTAGTGGAGGCGTTTTAAAAATATATTTCAAAAGAAATTATTTATCTTCTTTCACTTCTTCAAAGTCAACATCTTCCACATCATCACTTTCACTTTTAGGTTGAGCATCACCAGCATCTCCTGTTGGAGCACCTTGAGCTTGACCTTCTTGTTCTGCTTTGTACATTTCTTCACTTGCTACTTTCCAAGCTTCATTAATTTTTTCCATTGCAGCATCAATTTGTGCAATATCTTTAATCTCATGAGCTTTTTTCAATTCAGTAAGTGCTGCTTCAATTGGATCTTTTTTATCAGCTGATAATTTTTCTCCAAACTCTTTTAATTGTTTTTCTGTTTGAAAAATCATAGAGTCAGCTCCATTAATTTTTTCAGCAGTTTCTTTTGCTGCTTTATCTGAATCCGCATTTGCTTCAGCATCAGCTTTCATTTTTTTGATTTCTTCTTCAGTTAAACCAGAAGAAGCTTCAATTCTAATGTCTTGTGTTTTACCTGTAGATTTATCTCCAGCAGTTACATGAATAATACCATTGGCATCAATATCAAAAGTTACTTCAATTTGAGGCGTACCTCTTTGTGCTGGTGGAATTCCATCTAAATGAAAACGCCCAATAGTTTTATTATCTGCTGCCATAGTACGTTCACCTTGCAACACATGAATTTCTACTGAAGGCTGATTATCAGCTGCCGTTGAAAATACTTGCGATTTTTTGGTTGGGATAGTTGTATTGGCTTCAATTAATTTAGTCATTACATTCCCCATAGTTTCAATACCTAATGAAAGTGGTGTAACATCTAACAACAATACATCTTTTACATCTCCTGATAAAACTCCTCCTTGAATAGCTGCTCCAATTGCAACAACTTCATCAGGATTTACACCTTTTGAAGGTGTTTTTCCGAAAAATTTCTCAACAGCTTCTACAACTGCAGGAATACGAGTTGAACCACCTACTAAAATAACTTCATCAATATCACTGGTTGATAAACCGGCTGCTTTCAATGCTGTTTTACAAGGTTCAATAGTTCTTTTAATTAAATCATCTATTAATTGTTCAAATTTAGCTTTTGTTAAACTACGAACTAAATGCTTTGGTCCACTTGCAGTTGCAGTTACATAAGGTAAATTAATTTCAGTTACCGCAGAAGATGATAATTCTATTTTTGCTTTTTCAGCAGCTTCTTTTAAACGTTGTAACGCCATTGGATCTTTACGCAAATCAATATCTTCTTCAGCTTTAAATTCTGCAGCTAACCAGTCAATAATTTTTTGATCAACATCATCACCACCTAAATGTGTATCACCATCTGTAGATAATACTTCAAATACACCATCTCCTAATTCTAAGATAGAAACATCATGTGTTCCACCACCAAAATCAAAAACAACAATTTTTTGATCAACACCTTTTTTATCCATACCATAAGCCAATGCCGCAGCAGTTGGTTCATTTATAATACGGCTTACTTTTAAACCTGCAATTTCTCCAGCTTCTTTAGTTGCTTGACGCTGTGCATCGTTAAAATATGCTGGTACAGTTACAACAGCTTCTGTAACTTCAGTTCCTAAATAATCTTCAGCAGTTTTCTTCATTTTTTGAAGAATCATTGCTGAAATTTCTTGAGGAGTATATAATCTTCCGTCAATATCTACACGAGGTGTATCATTATCACCTTTTACAACTTTATATGGTACACGCTCTGCTTCCATTTTAGACTCAGAATATTTATTACCCATAAAACGTTTAATTGAATAAACAGTTTTTAAAGGGTTAGTAACTGCCTGACGTTTTGCAGGATCACCAACTTTTCTTTCACCACCTTCAATAAATGCAACAATTGAAGGCGTTGTTCTTTTTCCTTCAGCATTAGGAATTACCACTGGCTCATTCCCTTCCATTACAGAAACACATGAGTTGGTTGTTCCTAAATCTATTCCTATTATTTTACCCATAACTTTATTATTTTATTTTTTGTTCTTATTTTTTTAAACTACAACTTCAAATAGTCAATGATTATGCCATTGAAAAAAATATGTCAACTTGTCACAATTTAAAAGTATCATTTGTTTATTTGTCATTTAACAAGTCAACAGAGTAGTTATAATCTTGTAAAATTGACATTATTCCTTGTTTGCAAAAACATATATTTATACACTAAAAAAATAAAATGGAAGGTATTTTAGTTTTTGATATGAATTCAAAATATAAAGAAACTCCTGAAGGAAGTTATTCCGTAAGTATAAATATTTCAGATTGCTAAAAAAATTCTCATTTAACAAATTATATTTTTTATATTTGAAATAAGGAAATTTATTATTAATTAAAAAAATTCGTTACTCATGAGTAAATTTGATGAAAAAATAGCACTTTATCAAGATGCAATGAAAGATTTAGGTATTAGCTTTGATGCTGATTTATTTACTAAAGTTACTAAAGGTTTAGGCCCTTCAATCTACAAAAAAGATGCTGAGACTGTATCTGGATCTGATGCAAAGGAATTGGCAACTGTAAAAAACAATTTCTTAATCAAAAAATTAGGACTTTCAGATGGTGCTAAATTAGATAATGCAATTGACGCCGTTATGGAAAAAATGGGAAAATCTAACAGAAATAAATACAGAGCTATTGTTTACTACTTATTAGTGAAAGAACTAGGTCAAGAATCTAAATATTAAGTAAATTAATATTCTTATTTAATAAAAAAACCTGCTTATAGCAGGTTTTTTTATTTTTAAAAGGAATCATTTTTAATCATCCTCTTCAACTTCATCTTCAGCAACTCCTTCAAAATCATTATCATATGCATCATCAAAATTATCTTCATCAGCATCATAATCTTCCATAGTTTCTTCTAATTTCAAACTAATTTTAACAAGATAAATAGTATCTTCTGTTCTTACTTCTACAGCTCTAACTGTTTCATCCTTCGCATTCTTAAAAGTGATAATATCTTTATAACCATAACCAGTTGGAAATTTATCAACTAATAGGTCTAGTATATCACTTGTTAATTTAGCATAATCTACAATTACTCTCTTAATCTTTAAAAATTACATGTTTAATAAATAGGCAAAAATTAACGGAGCAACTATCGTTGCATCCGATTCTATAATATATTTTGGAGTATTAATATCTAATTTTCCCCAAGTTATTTTCTCATTAGGAACTGCTCCTGAATAAGAACCGTAGCTAGTTGTTGAATCGGAAATTTGACAAAAATAACTCCAAAACGGTGTTTCTGGTCGTTCCATATCTTGATATAACATTGGCACTACACAAATTGGAAAATCTCCTGCAATACCTCCTCCTATTTGAAAAAATCCAATTCCATTTTTAGAATTATCAGTATACCAATCAGCTAAAAAAGTCATATATTCAATTCCTGACTTCATTGTACTTGCTTTTAATTCACCTTTTAACACATACGAAGCAAAAATATTCCCCATAGTACTATCTTCCCAACCTGGAACAACCATTGGTAAATTTGCTTCAGCAGCTGCAATCATCCAACTATTTTTTGGGTCAATTTCATGATATTGATCCAACACTCCTGAAAGTAATAATTTATACATAAATTCATGTGGAAAATAGCGTTCTCCTTTATCTTCTGCATCTTTCCAAATTTTGAATACATGTTTTTGTAAACGTCTAAAAGCTTCCTCTTCAGGAATACAAGTGTCTGTAACTCTATTTAAACCTTTTTCTAATAGATCCCATTCATCTTGAGGTGTTAAATCTCTATAATTTGGAACTCTTTTATAGTGAGAATGTGCTACCAAATTCATAATATCTTCTTCCAAGTTTGCACCAGTACAAGAAATAATTTGAACTTTATCTTGTCTAATAATTTCGGCAAAAATCTTACCTAATTCAGCTGTACTCATTGCTCCAGCTAAAGAAACCAGCATTTTAGAACCTGAAGCCAACTGATTTTCATATTCTTTCGCTGCATCAACAACGGTTGCTGAATTAAAATGCAAGTAATACTTCTCTATAAATTGTGAAATTGCTCCTTTAGTAGTCATTATCTTCGTCTTCAAATTTTGAGTTTTTATTAGTTGGTTTTTTATAACCATCAATGTTATCGTAATCAGTTTCACTAATATCTAGAAACTTATAACTTAACATTTTGTAATACAATTTGGCTGCTAGAAAATCTGATGATTTTTCTTTTTCATTTGGACATAATTCAACAATATCAAACCCAACCACGTTTTTTTCTTTGAAGATTTTCTTCAAAAATTCTAATGTTTCATACCATAAAAGTCCTCCAGGTTCTGGTGTACCCGTTGATGGCATTATTGATGGATCAAAAGCATCTAAATCTATGGTCAAAAATACATTATTTGTCATTAAATCAATAGCATTTTCCATCCAATAATCATCTTGTGCTAAATCCTGTGCAAAGAATACTTTATCGGTATCCATCACTGTTTTTTCAGCTTTGTCCATACTTCTAATTCCTACTTGAATTAAATTTGTATTTTGACTTGCTTCATATACAGCACATGCATGATTACACTTAGAGCCATCATATTCTTTTCTCAAATCAGCATGAGCATCAATTTGCACCACAGTTAAACTGTCAAAACATTCATGAAAGGCTCTAATTGAACCTATAGAAATTGAATGTTCACCACCAAATAAAGTAACAAATTTATTTTTTATGATAAATGATTTGGCAGCTGCATGAACAGCTTCAACCATTTTTTCAGGTGAAGAATTTTCTGTTACTGCATCAGCTAAAAATATACCATTTTTATAAACTTCTGAATCTGTTTCAATATCATACAGTTCCATATTTTCTGAAGCATTTAAAAAAGCCTCAGGGCCTTTATCAGCTCCTTTTTGCCAAGTACTTGTCCCGTCATAAGGAACCGTAATTAAAACTACTTTTGAAGTTTCAATTTTAGCGTATTGTTCAGGAATTCCTGCGTACGTTCTTTTATTCATATCCCAATATTTTTAAAAAGTCATTTGCTGTTTGTTTTTCTTTAAAAACTTTATATTTAAATTTTCCGTTTTCATCTTTTGATATAATCACATGTTTTGGCTGTGGAATTAAACAGTGTTGTAAGCCTCCATAACCTCCTAAAGATTCTTGATATGCACCTGTATTAAAAAAACCAATGTACAATGGTTTTTCCTCTTTATATGTTGGTAAATAAATTGCATTAATATGTTGGTCTGAATTGTAATAGTCATCACTATCACAGGTTAAACCACCTAATAAAACACGCTCATAAACATCATTCCATCTATTTAACGGTAGTAAAACAAACCGTTTATTAATAGCCCAACTATCAGGTAATGTGGTTATAAAGGAAGAGTTAATCATATTCCATCTTTCCCTATCATTTTGCTTTTTTTGATATAACACTTTGTAAACGCTTCCTCCACTTTCTCCAACTGTATAACTTCCAAACTCTGTAAAAATATGTGGTGTTTGAACTTCTGCTTCATCACAGGCTATTTTAATTTGAGAAATAATCTCATCAATCATATATTCATAATCGTAATCAAACGCCAATGAGTTTTTAATTGGAAAACCTCCTCCAATATTTAAACTATCTAACGACGGGCAAATTCGCTTTAAACTGATATAAACTTTTAGACATTTACTTAGCTCATTCCAATAATATGCATTGTCTTTAATTCCCGTGTTGATAAAGAAATGCAACATTTTTAAACTAACTTTTTTATTTTCCTTTACATCACGTCTATAAAATTCAACTATATTTTTATACCCAATTCCTAATCGTGAAGTATAAAACTCAAATTTAGGTTCTTCTTCTGAAGCAATTCTAATTCCTATATTAATTTTTTTTCTAAGTCCTTCAGTAAGTAATCCTATTTCTTCATAATTATCAATAATAGGAATACAATTTTTATGCCCAGCATTTATTAATCCCTGAATTTTATCAATATATTCATCTCGCTTAAAACCATTGCATAAAATATAAGTTTTATCTGTGATTTTACCGTCTTTTTTAAGATTTTCAACAATATTTATATCTATTGCTGAAGATGTTTCAATATGAATATCATTACTTAAAGCTTCATCTAGCACATGCTTAAAATGCGAACTCTTGGTACAATAACAATAATTATATTTTCCCTTATATTTATGTTTACGCATTGACACCTCAAACATTCTTTTAGCTTTTTGAATGTTTTCACTAATTTTTGGTAAATAGGTGAATTTTAAGGGTGTACCAAATTCTTCTACAAGTTTCATCATATCAATTTCATGAAAATGTAAATTTTTTGATGAATCAATTGTAAATTCTTCTTGGGGAAAATCAAATGTTTGATTTATTAAATCGATATATTTAGTATTCATTACTATTTTAAGTTAAAAAATTTATTATAACGCCATAAAATTTGGCTATCATTAACAATGTTAAAAAATTAAAATCATACTCTTAATACTAAAGATACGTTATTTTTACTTAGGACTTGAATGGAGTCATAAGTTTTAAAAATGTGTTTAAAAGAAGTCTGCATTTTTCTAAACTTCTCACTGTACTTCCTAAGTACATTGTTACCTAAAAATTTCATTATAAACAAGTTTCAATTTTAAAAACATCTATTTATATTGTTTGTAAAACAAAGGAACAAACATATATAAAAAAACAATACCATTTAAAAAAAATTAATAAATTATCGTGTAAAAACTAATTCCTTTTCAGTTGATAAATTCATATCAAATGCATATCCTTCTGAATTAAATTTCTTTAAATCTTCAATATTTTCAATAGCATTATCAATTATAAATCGCACCATTAAGCCACGAGCCTTTTTCGCAAAAAAACTAATCATTTTTAGTTTACCATCTTTATAATCTTTAAAAACGGGAGTAATTACAGGAACTTTTAATAGTTTCGTTTTAATTACTTTAAAATACTCGTTACTTGCTAAATTAATAAACACCTCATCATCTTTTAATTCTTCATTTAGAGCATTGGTAACTGTTGCATCCCAAAATTGATATAAGTTATCATTTTTACCAACTTTTAATTTAGTACCCATTTCTAAACGATAAGGTTGCATTAAATCTAATGGTTTTAGCAAACCATATTGTCCTGATAATATTCTTAATTTATTTTGAAGTTGGGCTATTTTATTTTCTGAAAGTGTATACGCATCTAATCCAATATAAACATCGCCTTTAAATGCGAAAATTGCTTGTTTTGCATTTTCCAAAGTAAATGGTAATTGCCAATCTTGATTTCTTTGCCAGTTTAATTCACTCAAGTTGGAAGAAATACTCATTAATTCTGATAATTTTTTTGGAGATTTTTTCTTTAGAACTTCATTTAATATTGAAGCTTCATCTAAAAATATGCCTTCTGTAAATTTTGAAGTTGGCGCTTTAGTTTCTAAATCTAATGATTTGGCAGGTGATATTACTATTTTCATTTTTTACATTTTCAGTGTAAAACAAAATTACAATTATTTAGTTATAATTTATGTCAATTTTAATAGGAAGTAGTTATTTTAAAATAGTGCTAAATTATGTTAGTTCATTCATATACTGTTGCATTTTTTCAAAAAGAAGACCTACATGAAAACCATCCAATAATGCATGATGTACTTCAACTGAAAAGGGTATTTTTTTTAATTCAGCTTCTTCAAACCATTTACCAAAAACAATCTTTGGTACTCCCATTGTTTTCTCATCTCCTTTCCTTGCATGTTTAAAACCTGTTAATGAAATCCAAGGAATGGTTGAGCAGTGCACAATTGCCAATTCATTTTCATTGGCATCAAACTTTATTCCTTTTTTATGATTTTCAATTATTGCTTTTGCGCTTTCAATAAACTCAATTATTGAGAACTTATAAGGGAAATCACAAAATGAAAATGTGTGATCATCATTTAAAACAGTAGAGCCAATATTTACCAAATCAAAAGACACCACTTTATCATTTTTAAAACGAAGTTTAAACTCTGGAATTTCATTTATACTTTTTATAGCAACAAACAAGCAAGCTAGTGAAAAAGAAAGATGATGTTGTTTACAATAATTATAAAGGTTAGTAACTTCTAAATTAGCTGTAATATTAAAAAATGGATCTTCATAGGTTTTAAAAAACTTATATTGATCTTTTCTCTTCCAGCTTTCAATATCAAATTCTTTCATCTGTTTAAATTTTATTTTTAGTGGCAACAGCTGCTATGCACCATTAATCATTCCTATAGTATCAAAATTTGTTATGCTTGCCTCTTTTTAATACTTTTGATTTTCGGTATAAGTCCTCCACTTTTCTAAACACTCAACAATATCTTGTGGTATTTCCGAATTAAATTGCATAAATTCTTTTGTAATTGGATGTTCAAATCCAAGAGTTTTTGCGTGAAGTGCTTGTCTTGGTAAAACTTTAAAGCAATTTTCAACAAACTGTTTGTATTTAGTGAACGTAGTTCCTTTTAAAATACCATCACCTCCGTAACGCTCATCATTAAAAAGTGTATGCCCAATATGTTTAAAATGTGCTCTAATTTGATGTGTTCTACCTGTTTCTAACTTACACTGCACCAAAGTAACATAACTAAAACGCTCAATAACTTTATAGTGCGTAATTGCAGGTTTCCCAAATTCACCATCAGGAAAAACACTCATTTGAAGTCTGTTTTTTAAACTTCTTCCAATATGCCCTTCAATTTTACCTTCATCTTCAACTACATTTCCCCAAACCAATGCATAATATAAACGCTCTGTAGATCTATCAAAAAATTGTTTTGATAAATGTGCCATCGCATATTCAGTTTTTGCAACTACCAACAAACCACTTGTTTCTTTATCAATTCTATGAACCAAACCAGGGCGTTCATTTGAATTTGTTGGTAAATTTTCAATATGATGAATTAATGCATTCACCAAGGTTCCGCTATAATTTCCGTGACCTGGATGCACTACCATTCCTGCAGATTTGTTCACAACAATAACCTGATCATCTTCAAATATAATATCTAAAGGAATATCTTCTGCAACCAATAAGTTTTCGTGTGGCGGGTGTGCCAAAACAACACGAACCACATCTTTTGGCTTTACTTTGTAATTTGATTTTACAGCAATTTCATTCACTAAAATATTCCCTGCCTTTGCCGCTTGTTGTACTTTATTTCGAGTCGTATTTTCAATAAAATTCATTAAAAATTTATCAACTCTCAATGGCTCTTGACCATCGTTAGCAATATATCTAAAGTGCTCGTAAAATTCTTCTTTTTCTAATTCTTCAACATTCATTAGTTTTCTTCCTCTGTTTTTTCTTGATTAAACTGACCTCCTTCGTTCCCATCACCTAATTTTAATGTGATTTCAGAATTTTGTGGAATTTTATCCCCCGCTTTTAAATCTTTTCCGTTAAATTTTAAACCCCTAACAACATCTTTTGCTATGTCTGAAACATAAACATCATTTTCACTTATTCTAAATCCAATGGCAATTAATTGAGAATTAACTTGTCTTTTAGTTTTACCTAATAAGTCAGGTATTTCTACATTTGCATATCCCGACGGATTCAAGGTTAAATAAATTTTTCGCCCTTCTTTTACAAAGTCACCTGCTTCTGGACTTTGTTCTATTACTGATTCTTTTGGATATAATGGATTATAAGTTGTAGAATCTATAACTACTAGGTTCAAATCTAATTCGTTCAATGTTTTTTCAACCATTTCTATACTCATCTTTTCCAAGTTAGGCACTTCTATTTTCTGATTGTGGTTGGTTGTAATATTTAACCATTTAATTACCACAAAAATAAATATTGTTAAGCCTACAAATGCAAAAAGCAATTGCTTTAATAACGTTTTAGATTTTATAAATTGAATAAGACTCATATTCTCTTTTTTTAATTTGTGCAAAGATACTTTTTTTTGAGTTTAAAAGATTAAAAGTTTAAACGTTAAAACATTGCAATTATTAATAAAAACATCATGATTTCAAATAATTAATCCATAAAATGATAAATTATTGAAGAAAAACAACAACGAAAGCTATTCATCACCCCTTTTCTTAAATTTGAAGTAGCAACTTTTGACTTTAAGATTTTATGATTTTTCAGTTTTTTTAACTACAAATTTTTAAACATTAAACTTTAAATATGTAAGTTTGTAGTTAAAGTTATAAACATAAAATGAAAAAAAATATTGCCATAATAATGGGTGGTTATTCTTCAGAAGTTGATATTTCATTGAAGAGTGGTGCTGTAGTTTATAAAAACATTTCAAAAGAAAAATACAATACTTACAAAGTCCATATTCTTAAAAATAAATGGGTACTTGTTGATGATAACGACAAAGAATTCCCTATAAATAGACACGATTTTACAACTGAAATTAATGGCAAAAAACTAATCTTCGATTGTGTTTTTAATGCAATTCATGGACATCCTGGTGAAGACGGAACTATTTTGGCTTATTTTGAATTGATTGGATTAAAACATACTTCCGCACCATTTTACCAAATGGCTTTAACCTTTAATAAGCGTGATTGTTTAAGTGTTGTAAAACAATACGGCATAAAAACCGCTACCTCTTATTTTTTAAATAAAGGCGATGAAATTAATGTGGAAGAAATAATTGAAAAAGTTGGCTTACCTTGTTTTGTAAAACCAAATAATGCAGGTTCTAGTTTTGGAATTTCTAAAGCAAAAACAAAACAGGAAATAATTCCAGCCATAGAAAAAGCTTATAAAGAAGATTCTCAAATCTTAATTGAAGCATTTTTAAACGGACCTGAAATAACCATTGGAGTTATTGAATATGACGGAAAAATTAAAGTATTACCAATGACAGAAATTGTATCTGAAAATGAATTTTTTGATTACGACGCCAAATATTTAGGGAAATCTGAAGAAATTACTCCTGCTCGTATTTCTAATGAAGTTCATGAAAAACTAGAAAAAACAGCTTCCAATGTGTATCGAATTTTAAATATGAGTGGTTTTTCACGCGCAGAATATATTTTAGTAAATAATGAACCTTATTTTTTAGAAATAAATACAGTACCTGGTTTAACAGATGCAAGTTTAATTCCTCAACAGGCTGCTGCTGAAGGTATTAGCTTAGAAAAACTTTTTCATAACGCCATCGAAATGGCTTTAAATAATTAAGCATGAGAAGAGCAATTTTCCCAGGATCTTTTGATCCAATCACTTTAGGACACGTTGATATTATTAATAGAGCACTCCCACTATTTGATGAAATAATTATTGCAATTGGTATAAATACCGATAAAACATATATGTTTTCATTAGAACAGCGCTTAAATTTTATAAAGGAAAATTACAATAATGAACCAAAAATAAAAGTAGAAACCTATACTGGCTTAACCATTGATTTTTGTCAAAAATTAGATGTGGATTTTATTTTAAGAGGATTAAGAAATCCTGCAGATTTTGAATTTGAAAAAGCCATTGCTCAAACCAACAGAAAACTATCAAATATTGAAACCGTATTTTTATTAACTTCAGCTGACACTTCTTTTATAAGTTCAAGTATTGTTAGAGATGTTTATAGAAATGGCGGTGATATTTCGATTTTTGTTCCAAAAAGTGTATCTCAAAAATAAGTTGAATGGCTAAAAAATTTACAATTTTATTTTTAATCTGTTCTTTTTTCACCATTAATTCTCAAAATTTAGATTCTGACTTTAGAATTCCTTTTGAAAAAACAAATGGCACTGAAACTTCCACTTATTCTGAAACAATTGACTATTATAAAAGTTTAGCCAAAAAGTATCCCGAAATTTCAATTTTTGAAATGGGAATAACAGACAGCGGTTTTCCTCTACATCTAGTTATTTTTGATAGTTCTAAAAAATTCGACTTTAAAGAAATTAGAGACTCAAAAAATGTTATTCTAATTAATAATGGAATTCATCCTGGAGAACCTGATGGTATTGACGCTACAATGCTATTGCTTAGAGACCTTGTTCAAAATCCCAACAAAATAAAACAATTAGAAAATACTATCGTAGCCATTATTCCTATTTACAATATTGGTGGTTCTTTAAATAGAAATAGCACTTCTCGCGTAAATCAAAACGGACCAATAGCCTATGGTTTTAGAGGAAATGCACGGAATTATGATTTAAACAGAGATTTTATAAAAGCTGACACAAAAAATGCAAAAGCTTTTGCTCAAATTTTTCACTTAATAAATCCAGCTATTTTTATTGACAATCATGTGAGTAACGGTGCCGATTATCAATATGGAATTACACACCTTTTTACACAGCATAACAAACTTGGTGGAGAATTAGGTGAGTTTATAGAAAATGAAATGCGACCACAAATTGAAGAATCTTTACTAAAGAAAGATATTTCAATAACTCCTTATGTGAATGTTTGGGGTAAAACTCCTGATGAAGGGTTTAGTCAATATTTTGATTCACCAAGATATTCAAGCGGTTATACAACACTTTTTAATACTTTGGGTTTCATGATTGAAACTCATATGCTAAAACCCTACAAGCAACGTGTTGAACAAACTTATAGTTTATTAGAAATCGCTATAGATTTTACTATTGAAAATGGGACTCAGATAAAAGAACTTCGCAAGCATGCAGTTGCTAAAATTTTAGCAAATAAAACCTATCCAATTGCATTTGAATTAGATAAAAATACATTTTCAATCTTACAATTTAAAGGCTATGAAGGAACTTTAATCAACAGTAAAGTTACCAACGGAAAGCGCTTATTTTATGATAGAACGAAACCCTTTATAAAACCTGTTAATTATTACAATGAGTTTAAACCTTCAAAAGAAATAAACATTCCTGAAGCCTATATTTTAAAACAAGGGTATTGGAATATTTTGGAGCGTTTAAGAGATAATAAAATTGAATTTACAATTCTTAAGAAGGATAGTTCTTTTATTGCTGAAGAGCAACATATAAAAGACTATAAAACAAGAGCCGAAGCTTACGAAGGACATTATCCGCATTATAACACGGTAGTTATTTCATCTAAAAAAACTATTGCATTCAACAAAGGCGATATTTACATTCCTGTAAATCAAAATGGTGCGCGTTATATTCTAGAAACACTAGAAGCTGAAGCTATAGATTCTTTTTTTAACTGGAACTTTTTTGATGCCATTCTTCAACAAAAAGAAGGATATTCTGCCTATGTTTTTGAAGATATTGCAGAAACGTTTTTAAAAGAAAATCCAACATTAAAAGATTCCTTGGATTTAAAAATTGAAACAGATACAAGTTTTGCAAAAAACCCAAGAGCTCAATTAGATTTTGTTTATAAAAACTCCCCTTATTATGAAGCTGCACATTTAAAATTACCTATTTATAAAGTGTATTAATCGTTGTTTTTTGCTGTAAATAATTTTATTACGAAATAAAAAAACAAAGTTGCAATTATTAGCTATTTCACTACTTAATACTACCTTTTTTGGCTGCATATTTGTTATTAAAAGTATGCCCATACAATTAAGAAAGTATGCGCATACAAATGCTAAAGTATGCCCATACAAAAGTAAAAGTATGCGCATACAATTACTAAAGTATGGGCATACTTTTTTAGCTATATTTAATAGTTTAGAAATGAACGAATTACAATTTATAAAATCAAGTAAAACGAAGAAACTCTAACATATATTTTATTGAATTAAACTCTCTAAAATTAGTTAGGTATCATCATTTTAAAAACACCAGTTATTGGTATTTTTGCTAAAAAGAGAAAAAGCTATTAAAATTAATTCAATAGCTTTTTAAAAATATATATTTTTAATAGATTAGGTATAATGTGAATTTTACCAGTTGCCACAATTTATGCCATTCCCTTGTCTATTTCCTGATCTATTCCCTTGTCCTTGTCTGTTTCCTCTGCAGTATTGACCATTTCCAGTTCCTCTATTAGAATTATCAAAATATACTTGCTGATTGGTAGTAAGAATACTTCTGATATCTTGAATATGTTGCTCTTTGCTTTTTTGCATATTTGTTCTGATAGCTCCCATCTCATCAATAGTTTTATTGATAGATTTTATATTACCTTCAGTTCGCAAGGCTTGCATATTCGCCCTTTTTATAGCTAACTGATTCCTGTCAGTTTGCATTTCTTTTAAATGCGCTAATCTAAAATCCGTAATTTTAGATTGTTGATCTGTGCTAATATTTGGAATATTATTACAAAAATATCCTTGTTCATTGCCATTACCTTGTCCATTACCCATTCTAGTTCCTCTTTGAGAAAATGTACTTACACTAAATAACAAAGCAATAATCAGCATTCCGATTGTTCCTGTTTTTAAATTTTTCATTTTGTATTTATTTTAAAATTAATAATTATTTATTTCTATAATTTATGCAAATTTACTTGTTGAAATTATTCTGTTCATTGCTAGGCATTTGCATTTCACTACCATTATTTGTCATTGCGCTGAAAACTTGAAATAATTTACCTTTTTGTTCTTCGTCACAAATACTTTTCATATCAAGATAATAGTCAAATGTTAAATGTTTAAGTTCTTCGTGCAAATCTCCAATGTCTTTTGCAAGCCCATTTAAATAAATCGTGTCCGTTTTTTCTTTTCCTAGTTCAAGCATAATTTCATTTCGTTTAACTTGCATTTTAGCTGTTTTAGCATTTGCATCTACATGAAATTGTTGTCTTAATTTTCTAAATTGTTGATGTTGTTCTTTTGTTAAATTTAATTCGTCTCTAAAAAATCTTCCCAAATGACTATTTGGTATTTCAATTTGTTTCTCCTGAGTAATTTGAGAAATATTCTGCTGAAAATAAGCATGGTAAATTATGGATCCTATTGTTGTAAGATTTGCAACTAAAAGAATTACAATTATCCATATCAATGTATTTTTATTGTATAATTTCATCTGTTTTGTATTAATCTTTCAATAATAAAACTTCCATTTTTTCATGTCCCAAATCATTAAAATAAAATTCGGTAGTCTGCGTTTTCAATAATGAGGCTTTAACAGAGGAAATGCTACTGAGTTTTAGGCTGCCCCAAATACTAACTAACAAGACTAATGAGAATAAAGCTGGTTGCAAAGCTCTTATATAAAAAGCATTATAAACAGGTTGATTTTTTTCATTTTGAAGATTCGCTAAATGCCTGTTAATTCGCATATATAAGAATGGATCTGGTTCTAAAACCTCTTTTTTCGCAATCAGATTAAAAGTAATTTCTAATTGAGAGTACTTGTAATTACAAGCTTCACAATTTTCAATATGCTTTTTTATTTCCTTTTTTTGTGCAAGTTGAAGCTCATTATTAAAATAAGGAATTAAATTAGTATGTACTGTTTTACATTTCATTTTAAGCTGTATTATTAGTTTGACACTAGTTGATAAAAAAACATTTGCCTTTTTTTACTTTTTTTTATAAAAACTTAATATCTCTCTCTGTACATTTATTTTTGCTCTATGTATTAGTCCTTCAACTGATGAGAGAGATAAATTCATAACTTCTGAAATTTGTTTGTACGACAAATCCTCCATTTTATGTAAAGTGAAAGCTACCTTTTGATTTTTAGATAACGCGTTGATTGATTTATGTAATAATTCAATTCTTTCTTTTTGAATAGCTTCATTTTCAGAAGTTTCATGCTCGTTATCTGAAATTTGTAGTTCTTGATTACCTTCTCCTAAAAAAAAGTTTTCAATACTTTTAAAAAGATTATTTTTTTTATTATCACGTATAAAATTCAGTGATTTATTAACCGAAATACGATACAACCAAGTAGATAATTTAGCTTCTTTTTTAAACTTGTGAATTGATAAAAAAACTTCAATAAATACTTCTTGTGTTACATCTTCAGAAAAAGTTTTATTATGTAAAAAACTGTTGCAGGTATTTAATACAAGCGATTGATATTTATCTACAAGGATTTTAAAAGTTGCTTGATTTTTATTTAAAATGCCTTCTATTAATTCTTTGTCCGTCATTGAATGAAACTTCAATTATTCAAAATTTATTATTTACAAATTAGACACACTTTTATAAAATAACTTGTGAAAATGCTTTATTAAAAATAATACAATAAATAGTCATTACTTTCTTTTTTAAAGTAAATAGATGTATTATAATAAATAATGATTGTGGTTTTACTATTTTTTGATATTAAAATTTATGCATTTTTAATTTTCTTGGTACAAAGGCAACGTAAATTTAAATGCACTTCCCTTTCCTAATTCGCTTTCTACCCAAATTTTACCTCCGTGCTTTTCTACAAATTCCTTACAAAGCAGTAAGCCTAAACCTGTTCCTTTTTCATTTGCCGTACCATTTGTTGTAATTTTTTCAGTAATTTTAAAAAGCTTCAATAGTGTATCAGGGCTTATACCAACGCCATTGTCTGAAACTGTAATTGTTGCAGTTGATTTATTGTGTTCTGCATAAACAGAAATTTTACCATTTTCATTGGTAAATTTTATAGCATTAGAAATAATATTTCTTATAATGGTATGCAACATATTACTATCAGCAAAAACAAAAATTTCTCTATCTGAAAAACAATTGATATCAATATTTTTAGTCTTTGCTACTAACTTCAAATTTTCAATTACATTAATACACGTATCTGAAAGACTTAACCTTTCCTGTTTAAAAGCTAATTTGCCTGAATTTGATCGTACCCATATTAAAATATCTTCCAATAAACTAAAGGTGCTTTTTGCTGAAGTATAAATTATGTTTAAGAATTTTTCTGTTTTTTCAATCTCATACGTACGAATATTTTCTTTTAAAATATCTAAAAAACCAAGGATTGAATTAAACGGACTTTTTAAATCGTGTGCTAAAATTGAAATAAAAAGATCTTTATCTGCATTCAGCTTAATCAATTCATTTTTCATTTTAATTTGTTCTGAAACATCTTGACTTGTTCCTATAATTCTAATAGGTTTATTATTCTCGTCAAATTGCATCACTTTCCCTCTATCCAAAAACCATTTCCATGAGCCATTTTCAGCTAAAACCCTATGCGTATTTGAATAAGAATCAACTTTTCCTTCAATATGCAATTGAATAGCTGCATACCATTTTTCTTTATCTTCAGGATGCACAAGCTGACTCCAATTATCCAAACCATTCTTATTTTCATGCTCTTTGTACCCATGCATTATTTTCCATTGTGTAGAAAAATGAAACTCATTGGTTTTTAAATTCCAATCCCAAACCCCATCTTTAGCTCCTTCCAAAGCATATTTCCAACGTTCTTCACTTTCACTAAGCTCTATAGCCAATTGTTCGGCTAATTTAACTTTGTTTCTTGTTGTATAAAGAGATAAAATAATTAAAAATAACAATAAACTTATAATAACACCCCCAATTAAAACTATAAAAACTTTACCTTGAAAATATGAAACATCTTCTTTTTGATTTGAGAATTTTAAAATCCATTTTTTACCATTAAAGTCAAGTGTTAATTGTTCAGTAACTAATTTTAAGTCTTTTTTCAATGTACTTTCTCCATTTTGCGAATCAAATAACAGCGAATCCTCAGAAATACTTTCATCATATATTTGCATACGAATTCTATCGCTACTATTTGAATTCATATTCCCTAAAATTCCCTTCATCAAATCATCCATTCTGTAAGGACTATATACCCATCCTTTGATTGCTTTACGGCGTTGCTCTAAGGTATTAACTGGCATTCCTTTTTTATAAACTGGAACATACATTAAAGTACCAGCCTGCTTATCTGTCGTTATTTCTTGTACTAAAAGTATTTTTCCTGTGAGTGCGGCAATATCAAAATCGCGCGCCAATTCCATGGCTTTTCTACGAACAGGTTCTGAAAACATATCGTAACCAAAAGCTTTCTTATTGCGTTCATTAAAAGGTTCAAGATAAATAATGGAAGTATACCGTTCTCTATCACCAATAGGGTGCACGTTATACTCAGAAAATCCTTCGCTTTGTATGTGTGCAGTGTGTTGCTGTAATTGTTCTTTAGGTATATTTATAGAAAATCCAGTCCCAAGAATACCAGGTAAATTCTTTCCAATGGCTATTTTATCAATAAATTCTTTCCAATCGTTTCGGGTAACGGTATCTGAAACTGTAAAAAAAGCTGAGCCACTTCTTAAAAGTAATGCGTGCGCATGAAGGCGGTTTGAAATTTTTAAAGATATTTGATCACAATGACTCTTAAATTCTAGGGTTGCTTTGTCTTCAGCATTGTTATATACAAATTTGGTTAAGATAAAAGTTGTAATAAGTGATATGAATAAGAACGCAAACGCTTTTAAAACATCTTTCTTTAAAGTCATTTTTAATAAATTTGGTAATATAATAGCAAAATCAATAAACAAAAAACTAATTTACATTATTTTCTCTACGAAATATATGTTTTTGCTTACTTATTTTAATTTTTTAATAAATAAGGGCAACGTAAATTTAAATGCACTTCCTTTTCCTAATTCACTTTCTACCCAAATTCTCCCTCCGTGCTTTTCTACAAATTCTTTACAAAGCAGTAAGCCTAAACCTGTTCCTTTTTCATTTGCCGTACCATTTGTTGTAATTTTTTCAGTAATTTTAAAAAGCTTCAATAGTGTATCAGGGCTTATACCAACGCCATTGTCTGAAAC
>FLOH01000435.1_pt1 | contig 92618 bp, 95 predicted proteins | sample 756751 | NCBI WGS metagenome assembly FLOH01 (sample SAMEA4026879, study PRJEB14308) | marine metagenome | biome: coastal water; material: water | depth 74 m
CTGAACTTCATTATGGATCAACTTAACCATCGACCCAGAAAAGCTCTTGGTTTCAAAACGCCATATGAGTTATTCTTCAAAAAGAAAACTTTACTAACTGTTGCACTTCAAACTTGAATTCGCCAAGGAGTATTATTGCTACTGCAACAATAAAAAATCATTATGAATGAACTGGAACCAACAATAAAAATAGGTCGGCGAAACAACGTCAACGGAGCCATCAAGGGAAGCAACAAGCCGGTAACGAGCTCGAAAGCTTCCTCTGATACCGTTGATCGAGTAACGCTTTCTGAGCCTTCCAAGGCTCAAGCCTCCTCCAGCACCAAAAAGACCATTGCCAGCGAAATTCGCCATGAGCTTGTGAACAAGTTCCGCGATGTCTTGAAAAGTGGTTCTTACGAGGTGAAAGCTAATGAGATAGCTGACAAAATAGTTCAAAAAATCCGGGAAAATAAAAATCGCCTGGTTCTATAAAGTTTTTTGAACAACCCCAGTACCTATTGGCTCAAGCTGTTTTCAACGAAGACAGGTTTGGGAATATCCCAATAAGTTTAAGCTTGCTCTCCCAGGCCTTTCCAAGTTTGTTTGACCTCAGGTCAAGCGCTTCCAACTTCCCCAGCTTTTCCGACTTCGCCAGAACTTCCATTCCCTTGCGGGTAATCTGATTGTTTCTCAAATCCAGTTTTCGGACATTACCGAGCTTGTCCGATGACAACAGGGCCACTAATCCCTCATCCCCCAAGTGATTTTTTCTTAAATCCAGGTCCTCGACATTTTCCAAACCCGGATATTGGCTCAAATAAACAGCTTCAAACCACGTCAAATCCAGTTCGACCAATCGGAGAACCTTTGGGTTGAGAGATAAACGAGCCCGTACAAATTTCTCAAATACTGAGATACTCCGAGTGCGGGTGCCAAACAAACTGGCGTCTATGGCGGCGTTGATATCATCAATACCCCCCTTAGTCTTATAAAATATATCCAGGAGCATCTCTTTATTTAATTCATCCTGATCCAACTCATCCCGGTTCAATTCCTCAGAACTCATATTTCCCTTACTTTCTCAATCTTTAGTTGAAGGTTTGATAGAGCTATAATAACTGATATTTTATATATATTTGTTATACTTTCACAGGAAAGATTGCCTGATTGTGCAAACCTGTCCTCTTGCAGAACTAATATTTTCCCATTGCAGAACTAATATTTTCCCAATCCTCAATAATTTCCTGATCCCGTGCATATCGCCAAACTGCTATTTTCAAAAATATTTTCGGCTTTCATGGATGTTTTTCCTATTATAGTCGTTATCGCATTTTTTCAACTCGCCATTATCCAAAAACCTTTTCCGCACCTAAGCCAAACTCTTGTCGGGATCCTGCTGGTAGTAATAGGGCTTTTTATTTTTATATTGGGTTTGGAAAGCGCCCTGTTTCCCATTGGCGAAAAAATGGCCAATGAATTTGCTCTGAAAGGAAACCCTTGGTGGATTATTTTTTTCGGGTTCGCCCTGGGCTTTTCCACCACCATTGCCGAACCGGCCCTAACAGTAATAGCGGGCAAAGCCGGAGGTCTCGCCGCTGGAGCAGGCGCCATCGAAAATAGCGAGAACGCAATCGCCAGTTTTGTTTTGGGACTTCGCTTTACCGTCGCCTTTTCGGTAGGTTTGGCCATCGCCATTGGAGTCGTTCGCATCTTGAAAGGATGGCCTTTGATCTGGTTTATCATTGGCGGTTATTCCCTCATCGTCATCACCACATTTTTTGCACCCCAGGAGATCATAGGAATTGCCTACGATTCGGGAGGAATCACCACGTCCACCATCACTGTCCCATTGGTCACCGCGCTGGGTGTAGGGCTGGCCACATCCATAAGAGGACGGAACCCGATGCTTGACGGATTTGGATTGATCGCCCTAGCGAGTCTCAGTCCTATAATATTCGTTCTGGGTTATGGAATTTTTGTTTATGGAGCTGGCGGTTTATGAATCCCAGCATTTTTGAGTTATTAGGCAGCGCACTCAGCGGAACCTTGCTGGATATTCTCCCTATAATTCTTGTGCTCGGTTTCTTTCAGATCGTTGCTATCCGAAAAGCTATCCCTCACCTGAAAGAAAAAATGATCGGGCTGGTTCTGGTTGTTCTCGGACTGGGAATTTTTATCGTCGGACTGGAACAATGCGTTTTTCCTATCGGCACACAAATGGCCCATCAGTTGACTGACCTGCACTTTCTTGCTGGCAATGATGCCGCCAGAGTGGAAGTCCTGCGAAATTCCCAATATATCGAACCCGGAATTTATTTGTGGACCTATGTCTTTGCTTTTCTAATTGGCTTTTCCACCACCCTTGCGGAGCCGGCATTGATAGCGGTGGCTTATAAGGCCAGGGATATTACAACCGGCGCCATTTCTGCATGGGGTTTAAGAATCGCTGTCGCACTGGGTGTTGCCGGCGGCGTGACGTTGGGAGTGTATCGAATCGTGGTGGGTGATCCCCTGCACTATTATATTGCCACAGGTTATGTTTTTTTATTGATCCAAACCTGGTTCGCGCCCAAGCAGATTATTCCACTCGCTTATGATTCGGGGGGCGTCACCACTTCAACCGTAACAGTACCGTTGATCGCGGCATTGGGCATCGGGCTGGCTTCAAGCGTTCCAGGGCGTTCCCCCTTAATAGACGGCTTCGGGCTGATCGCTTTCGCCTCCCTTTTCCCTATGTTCACCGTAATGGCGTATGCTATGATCACCGAAAAACGGACAAAACGTAAAGAGATTGATGAACAGGAGTTAAAAACTAATGCGATTTAAAGTTATATTGGCAATGGTTAACGAAAAATACCAGGACAATGTTATTGAATCGGCAAAATCTGCTGGCGCAACCGGAGTCACTATTCTTAATGCGCGTGGCGAGGGTATTCACTCACAAAAATCTTTTTTGGGACTGACCATGGAGGCTCAAAAAGATATGATCCTGTTCCTGGTGGAAGATTTTATCGCCAACAATATTATGGAAGCCATTTACAAAGCTGGGCATTTGGATGAGCACGGTAATGGCATTGCATTCAGTCTGGATGTAGACAGAGCTATCGGACTGGAAAGCCAGATGCCAACTATGGAAAAAGACGCAAAAGATCGTTATTTTTAACTTACCGAGGAGATAGGAATGGCCAACATTCAAAAAGTCCGTGACGTCATGATGTCCAATTTCACCAAAGTGGATGGAATCATGAAAGTCTCTGATGCCTTGAATATGATGCGAGATAAAAAAATCAACGCGATTCTGGTGGAGCCGAGGGATGAAAATGATGTCTACGGCATCATGACCCTGAAAGATATCGCCCGGAAGGTGATCGGGCAAGGACGAAAACTTCATGAGTCCCATGTTTATGAAATCATGTCGAAACCGGTTTTGTCGATCAATGCAGACATGCCTATCCCCTATGCGGCCCGGTTCCTGACAAACTTCAATGTTTCCTACGCCATGGTTATCGACAATAATGAAGTGATGGGAATGGTTTCGCTAAACGGAATGGTGGATCGGTGGGAAGACTAACCTTTTTTGAGTGAGGTTCCGGCGCGACTGTCCCAGATAACCGTGTTAGGACTCGACACATGCCCGGCCTCGGCACTCCAATGATCAAACCCCGCCTGCACACTTAATATTTTGACGCACTCGTTCATGCCCCCTGCCCCGCCGATATGAGAATAAAGTTTTCTCAAGTCACCGATATAGCTTCCCTGCTCTGATTTATATCTATCCTGAGCTTCGGCAATATTTGCCAGAGTGGCCTCGGCCACGGCATTGTGATTGAAAATTTCTTTTTTCATACTGTTGTAATCAATAAAAAAATTAACATAGGCCCAGCCCGCAAAAGGAACCAATGCCGACATCAATAAAACCTTCTTCCAGAGTTTATGCTCGGAAAGAATACCCGGAATCATGAAAACCAAAGCCAGCCATAAAGCATACTGGGAAATCTGGTCAAAAATCCCCAAGGCAGGAATTTTCTCCCCACAGGACGATTGCGCAAAAGCAATAGCCGGTGCCCAAAGCAGGATGAACAGTGATAAAATTATTTGTTTGATTTTATTCTTCATCGAATCATAGTTCAGTTATATTGAAACGTGTATTAGCGGTCGATGGGTTTTACCAAATTATGCCCCTGATTTCCAGCAAATTAAGGCTTCACAGAACCACTCTACTGCGCTACTATTTCAGTTTTCCTCTTTAATAATTGTTCACGAAATCGTGAATTTTTGGAGTTTTTGCAAATGAGTGACAGATTTGAAGATAAAAGGGATGGAACCCTGCTAGATAATGACACCGGTCTGGTGTGGTCTAAAGAAGATTCTTGGCCGGTGGCGCAGGATTGGTTGACCTTTCAGGAAGCACTCGTATTTGTCGACGAGATGAATAAAAAAGATTATCTCGGCTACCACGACTGGCGTATTCCCGAAAGAGAAGAGATTGAAAAAATCTTCATGCCCGAACACACAGTCATGGGTCGGTCCAACACTGAAGTACACATAGACCCACTATTTGCAACAGGCGGAGGAAATGCGTCTTGGTGTTTGCCCTTCGACCAGCAGGCAGCATTTTATTTTTCCTATTCTTCCGGCAATGCACAACAATTTGATCAGGACTATTCTCAGGGATATGTTCGCTTGGTTCGGCTTTATCCTAAGGATTAGGAAGTTTTTTCGTCAACCCGTTTTCTGCAGGGTATGAGTTTCGGCATTTCTTCCGGAGATGCAACCATTTGACGGATTTCCACCTGATCGGATTCATAGGCAATCGTGGCGATTTGATACCGATCCCGATCCACTTCTCTGCCCTGATATTGTTTGAGAGCCGCCCCCAATGCATCCCATTCCAAATACAACAGGAATTGTTCTTCCGAGCCAGTCAGCCCAAGGTCGACCACCAGATCACTGAACTCAAGCTTGATCACTTCGCCAACATGTTTTCCGCGGCAAAATTCCATAAAACCGATTCCGCCACCCACAGACTTCTGGCAAGTTAGTTTTGAAAAATCAAAACTGACCAGACAGTCTCGTTCATCGAGGATGATCGTTATCTGAGCTGTTGTGTCTTTGCAAGGCATCTTTATTTATCTTTCTCACCCAAAGAGGCGATGATATTCATACTGATATCGACAGCGGGAGCAGAATGGGTCAGCGCACCCACCGACACAAAATCGGCGCCGGTTTTGGATATCTCGTTCAAGCTCTCCAAATTTACGCCGCCGCTGATTTCAACTTTTGCCCGACCATCAATGAGTTTGACCGCGTCACGGATCATATCAATCGCCATATTGTCCAGCATGATGATGTCGACTTGCTGATCCAGAGCTTCTTGAACCTCATCAAGGTTTTGGGTTTCGACTTCAATTTTATTTTTATTGCCCAAGGCTTCACGTACTTTTTCAACTGCCCGGAAAATACTCCCGGCAGACTTTATATGGTTGTCTTTAATCATCACTGCGTCATACAGACCAAATCGATGATTGGAGCCGCCGCCACAGCGCACCGCGTATTTTTCAAAAACTCTGAGACCCGGAGTGGTCTTGCGGGTATCCAAAATGATGACCGGGTGTGCCTTGTCGACATACTTGCGGGTGAGCGTTGCGATGCCGCTCAACCATTGCAGAATATTCAGTCCCGACCGCTCACCTTCCAACAGCTTCACACTATCACAGCGAAACTTGATGATCGTCGAACCCTTTGCGACCGAGTCGCCATCCTTGAAGGGTTCTAAGAGAAATACCGTGGCCGAGTCCAGTTTCAGGAACAGGATCTTAAATATTTCCAGCCCAGACAAGATCAAAGCATCTTTGGCAATCAGTTCCGCTTCGCGGGGTTCTCCGTCAGCTATAATATTACGGGTGGTAATATCGCCACTTTTGATGTCTTCTTCCAGAGCCGTGTTGATGAGAAATTCTATATCAGCAGCCATGAGCAGTTTATTTAGCATCGTCCCTATAGGTTAAAATGGTATAAACAGTTTTCGTTTCGCCACAGGGCGATTTGATCATTATCTCATAGCTAGAAAGAAACACCAATGCTTCCCAAAAGTTTGAAAGCGGTTCCTCTACCAGACAAAGATCAGACAGACCGCTTCACGATCAACCCTGAACTGGTCGCCGAGAAATCTTACAAGATCGTTGATCCTGACAATCAATCAATCTGGGGCTACATTGCCATTGATAATACCCAGAGAGGGCCGGGCCTTGGCGGCATACGCATGGTTCAGAACCTCAGCTTGAATGAAATTATGCGGCTGGCACGGGTAATGACCTTGAAGAACAGCGCCGCCTGTCTTCCTTATGGTGGAGGCAAGGCTGGAGTCAGCCTGAGATCCTTCGAGTTGACCTCTGGGCAGAGAAGTGAATTGCTGGAAAAACTCGCCGATTGTCTGTATGAGTTGCCCGACTACGCCCCTGCCCCGGATATGGGAACGAATGAGAAAGACATCCAAATCATTCACAATAACCATTCGCAGAAACTGGGCACCGAAAAACATTCGCGCGGCGGAGCCGGTCGGCCAGTAGAAAATGGCGGGGTCCCTATCGATGACTGGGGACTAACGGCCCACGGTTTATTCTCTTCCATTAAAGTCCTTGAGTCTCTCGACCCAAAATTAGATTTATCCGGCAGCAAGTTTGTGGTGCAAGGATTTGGCAATGTCGGCGCTCCCGCAGCTCTGAAGCTTCAGGAAGCGGGAGCCGTTCTGGTTGGGGCCTCCGACATCCACACCGCGTTATGGAATCCAAATGGATTGGATGCACAAGCACTGAATAAAATTCGCAAGGAGCCAGGGGGACTGAGCAACTATCTCTTGAAAGTGGACAAGAAGTTTTCGCTAGAAAAACTGGACTGGCTGTTGGAGGCACCCTGCGACATCCTCATTCCATCTGCTCGGCCTGATGCCATCACCGCACGCAATGCCGACCGCATACAATGCCGATATATCCTGCAAGGGGCGAACACTCCCAGTAGCAAACCTGTGGAATATTATTTGCACCATCACCGCAATATTTTGTCGCTGACGGATTTTATCGTTAATGCCGGCGGAGTGATTGGCTGCGCAGTAGAACGACTATTAATGATGGACGACTCGTATGCGGAGAAAGTGAAGCAAGCTGGAGTCAAAACTTATGTGGAAAATTTGATCGACAAGACCATCAGCAAAAATGTCTGCGAAACTTATTCGCGCCTGCAAAACAACAAAGATTTTATTTTTAGAGATGCTGCATGGGAACTGGCTCTGGAAAGGCTGAACACCAACGAGGTTTGGCTTTAGCGAGGTTTCATGTGGAATGAATTGCCTGCATGATTTTATCGCCGCCCATCTCCAACAAGGTATTGCCCAGCTCTTTGCCCATGGATTTGGCGTCGAGCTTGCGGCCTTGCGATTCAGTTTTATAGACCGTCTTTCCGTCAAGGCTTGCGACCAGTCCCTGCAACCTCATCTCATCACCCTCAATCGTTGCAAACGCACCGATGGGAACATTGCAACCGCCTTCAAGCTGAGTGACGACGGCTCTTTCCGCATCCAGTGCCAGATGCGTGTCTTCATCATCCATATCGGCTAGAAGGATCTGGTTATCAACATCATGTTTTCGCGCTTCGATTCCGACGGCACCCTGCCCCATTGCCGGCAATAAAATTTCAGGACTGATGATTTCTGAAATTTTATCTTCCCATCCCATGCGGATGAGTCCTGCCGCAGCAAGAATGATTGCATGCAGTCCTTCCGTTTCCAGTTTTTTGATCCGCGTATCAAGATTGCCGCGAAGCGGAACCAGATTCAGATCCGGACGATAATGCAGCAGTTGCGACATCCGCCTCAAACTGCCTGTCCCGACCTTGGCACCCTTTGGCAGATCGTCCAGCTTTATATCATTTCTGGATATCAAAGCGTCAAAAGGGTTCTCCCGTTTCGTCACCGCCGCGATACACAAGGCGAAAGGAAACTTGATCGGCATATCTTTCATACTGTGGACGGCAAAATCGATTTCATTTCTCAGCATGGCTTCTTCGATTTCTTTTACGAACAAACCCTTGCCGCCGATTTTAGCCAAGGGGACATCCTGAATCTTGTCACCGGAAGTTTTGATGATAACAAGCTCTACAGGAATCTCAGGGTGCAGAGTTTCCAATTGGCCCTTGATCCAGTTAGCCTGCCACAATGCCAGGGGACTCCCCCGACTGCCTATCTTAATTTTTCTGGATTCCATCAATCGTCCAAATGGAATAAGTGGCGAATGGCCTTCAAGTAGACATGACCATCGAGGGATTGGATTTTCTTTTTCAGATTGATGGTGGGCTTATGCAGAATTTTATTGACCAATGACTGCGTCAATTGATGAATGGCCTGTTGATCAGCGTCAGAAAGATGCGGCAGGGTCTTGAGTGTTTTATCCACTTCAGTGAGTCGCATATCCTCAGCACGGTTTCGCATTTCAACAATCGTGGGAACCGCATCGAGAGTAGAAAACCAGTTGTTAAACTTGGTGACTTCTTCCTGAATGATCTCCATGGCGTTTTCGGCTTCCTTCTGCCGTTCTTCCATGTTCGCGTTCACCACATTTTGAAGGTCATCAATGTCATACAAATAAACATTCTCCAAATCGTTCACTTCCGGGGCAATATCACGGGGAACCGCAATGTCGATGAGGAATATGGGTTTGTTTTTTCTTTTATGAATGGCCTTCTCGATCATTTCCTTGGAGATAATAAAATTGGGCGCAGCCGTCGAAGTGATAACAATATCTGCTCTATACAATTCTTCTTTGAAAGCTTCAAAGCCAAGAGCACAGCCGTTCAAAGTTTGCGCAAGAGCAATGGCCCGCTCATAAGTTCTACTGGCCACATACACGGTTTTAACACCATAAGATATGAGATGCTTCGCTGCGAGTTCGGCCATCTCTCCTGTTCCTACCAGCATGACCGAATGATTTTCCAAATCCTCAAAGATTTTTTTCGCCAGTTCCACAGCGGCGGAACTGATAGAAACTCCGCGCTCAGATATCCCGGTTTCTTCTCTTACTTTTTTCGCTACATTGAAGGCTTTTTCAAAAAGCTGGTTGAGAACCAGTCCGGTTGAGCTTACCGAGCGGGCCGTACTGTAGGCATCCTTCACCTGCCCTAGAATTTGGGCCTCGCCAAGAATCATCGAGTCCAAACTCGCGGAAACTCTGAAAAGATGTTCGACCGCCTGAGTATCTGTGTAGCTGTAGAAATACTGATCCAGACTACCCCGCTCTATTCCGTGATAGTCAGAAATGAAATCTTTAAGAAGTTGAATGCCCTGGTCGGTGTTCTCAACGCGAGCATAAATTTCCACCCGGTTGCAGGTCGAGAGAATGATGTTCTCAGCAATTTCCGGACAGCGGACCAATTGCTCCAGAGAGGCTTCCAGCTTGACCTGATTGAAGGCCAGCTTCTCGCGGATTTCCACAGGGGTAGTCTTATGGTTGACCCCCACCAGAACAAGGTTTGGTTCGGTTGATATCATAATATATGTAGAAAGTAAGTCCCGATCACCGTTATAAATCCAAGAATGGCTCCCTGAGCGGCTTTCTTACCGCGCACTCCCACCATCATCCTGCCAAAAAACACCGTGCAATAGATCAGCCAGGTTAGCACCAGCGGAAGGGTACGGGTCAAATCCCACGAGAAAAATGGCAGGTTCATTTGCGTGTTCCAAATGGAACCGGTCATAAACCCCAGGGTGAACAACGGAAACCCTATCATTATTACCTTGAAGTTCAAATCGTCCAGAACCTCAAGCGATGGCATCCTGAAATACATGATGCCCAGCTTTTTAGTTTTGACCTGATGTTCCTGAATGAGATACATGATTCCGGCGGCAAATGCGATAGAAAACGCCGCATATCCCATAATCGATAGGGTCCTGTGCATGGTCAGCCAGAAACGCACCTCCTCCGATTCGGGGACCAAAGCCGCATCTTTCGACAGAAAGGCCGAAAACAATAAAACAATGAAAACCAGAGGGATGACAAACGCCCCCAAGTCCTTAATCTTATATTTCCATTCGGTCAAAAAGTAGACCACCACCATCAACCAGGCCAAAAACAACGCCACCTCAAAAGAAGTGGTGTAAGGCCCATGCCCGGTCTGGCTTGAGCGAATCCCTATCGTGACGGTCTGACAGAGCAGACCAAATGCCACCGTCCACCCGGCAAGGGTCGCGACCAGAGGCCTCCTGTACGCCAGATAAACAAAATAACCCAAAGACGCTATGAGATAACTCAATAAAGACAGATTAAACGAAATTTTATCCATGGCCGACCAAAGGGACAAAAAAAAGTGATTTTAAAAACAGGTTAGCTATCGTAACATTTTGTTTTCTCACATTCAACTGCTCGCCGCAGGGGCAACTGAAAACCCTTTTTAACCACCACTCGCCGCCACTCGGCGTAGGGCCAGTGAAAACCTTTTTTAGCCACAGGGGAAATATTGCAAGGGTTTGGGTGATTTACCTTCTGTAAAATCCAATATCCTCATGCAGTTTCCTTTGTGGTAATCTTTCTTTAAAGAAAGTTGCTCGTTCGACATTAATAAAACACTGAGGGAGTTACCGTCAATAGTGGGCTTGACCCCTTCATATCTATGAAGGATCCAGCATATGAATGAGAAAACCACTCGTGATGAACACTGTAGATTGATCGTCATCACAGGATGTGTCAGAGATTTTATTTTATTTTCATTGCTCCTGTTGATGTTTGTCGGTCCGGTTTCTGCCGCCGAGGTTGCCGGTACAGTCACGCGTGTCCAGTTGCAGTCCACTGCCTTCAACAACGGTCTGTCGCGTGTGCTGATAAAAAACGCGAAGGTCTACGTTAAAGATCGGATCAACACCGGAGCCAAGGCCCGCCTTGAAATTCGTTTCCATGACGGCAGTGTGATTACCCTTGGGGGGAATACCAATGTTTCCATTGCCGAGTTTCATCATGGTGAAGGTGATGAGGGAACCCATGCCACATTGAAACTGGTAGGCGGCGCGTTCCACGCGGCTGTGGAGAGTCTTCTTGATGTTCGCAGGAAAACGGATTTCAAGATCCAGACTCCGCTGGGGATGATCGGGGTGCGCGGAACCCGCTTCTAGGGCCAACATGACAACCAATTCGTCCAGGTACTCCTGCTGAACGGAAAAGGAATCTATCTTGAAAACGAACAGGGTCGGGTGGAAATGACCCCGACAGGAATCGGAACCGATGTAAAACCCGGGGAAGCGCCCACAAAGCCGAAAAAATGGGGCAAAAAGCGTGTGGGCCGAGCCCTTAAAACCGTTTCCTGGGAATGAGGCAACGCCTACCCATAAAAGTTTGAAAGCTCCAAAGAGTTCAGTAGCGAAAGGCATACATTTTTCTAACCTGTCCCTCTTATAAAATAAAAATCTTAGTTTAACATTTCGACTACTTTTCGGAGGGGCAGGCCAATCCCTCAATCTATCCGGTCTGACGAATGAATTTATTTTTTGCTGAGTTTGCCAGTTTAATGTGGGGTCCTTGGCTTCTCATTCTCCTATTGGGCGTGGGTTTCTGGTTGACGTTCAGGTTAGATGGAATTCAGTTTCGCAACCTGTTTTACGCGCTTCGTTTAACTTTCTCAAAAGAACGGGCAGGAGAAGGGGATGTTTCCCATTTTGGGGCATTGATGACGGCATTGGCGGCTACGGTGGGAATGGGCAATATCGCGGGAGTGAGCACTGCCGTTGCCCTTGGCGGGCCGGGTGCCATATTCTGGATGTGGATGACGGGCTTGGTGGGCATGGCCACCAAGTATTCGGAAAGTTTTTTAGCCGTTAAATATCGGCAGGTCAATGAGCATGGAGAAATCTGCGGCGGCCCGATGTATTATTTGGAACATGGACTCGGTCAAAAATGGCTTGGTGTATGTTTTGCTATTTTTGGGGCCTTAGCGGCCTTTGGAATAGGCAATATGATTCAAGCCAACACCGCCGCTGCTGCAGTCGTTGAGTCACTGGGGACGAGCAAATTTTTGGTGGGGATTGTATTGTCCGTTTTGACCGGGATGGTAATAATAGGAGGCATCAAACGCATCGCCGATGTCGCTTCCTATTTTGTTCCATTTATGGTGGCTATCTATTTTGTGGGCGCTTTGATAGTTATCTTTTCTCATCTGGATCAATTGGGAGTGGGTATAAAGTTAATCTTCGAGCACGCCTTCACCGGAACAGCAGCTACAGGGGGATTCATAGGAGCCAACCTGGCTCGAACAATCCGCTATGGTGTGGCACGAGGTCTTTTTTCAAACGAGTCTGGAATGGGAAGCGCTCCAATTGCAGCGGCGGCGGCAAAGACCAATCAACCGGCGAAACAGGCGCTGGTTTCTATGAGCGGAACGTTCCTGGATACCTTGGTTGTTTGTTCACTCACCGCGTTGGCGTTAGCTTCTACAGGGGTTTGGGTTTCGGGAGAAACAGGGGTGACATTGACTCTGCAGGCTTTTTCGGAGGGCCTGCCGGGAAACTGGGGTCACTTTATTGTAACCCTGAGCGCGGTCACATTTGCTTTTTCAACTATTTTAGCCTGGGAATATTACGGTGAAAAATGTTTCGAATACCTTTTTGGAGATAAATGGGTTCATTTTTACCGATACCTCTGGGTACTTTTTGTGTTTATCGGTTCCATAGTAAAATTAGAAGTGGTCTGGAATTTTTCTGACGCGATGAACGCCTTGATGGCGGTTCCCAACCTTATCGGCCTGGTTCTTTTAAGCGGGGTTCTGTTCCGTGAGACCAAAGCTTACGAAATGGGAATCCGTGATGGTTCCATTGATAAATTCGATTGAGTGATTTCTGAAATCTTTGCTTAAGATTATCCCGCGTCAAAATGCAGAGGTCTTCTTCATGTGCAAAGTCTATTTAAAGCTGCATTATTTCTTGCTGGATTTTTTGGGAAAAGCAGAGGTTCTCCGCTATTGCAGGTGGTCGGGGGTTTTGCCTTCTTTGCTTTTGAGGACTTCTTTCAGTTCGACCATGAACTCGTTCACGTCTTTGAAGGAACGGTAGACAGAGGCAAAACGTACGTAGGCGACGTCATCCAGGTTATACATTTCGCTGATGACTTTTTCGCCGACCTTCATGGCAGAGACTTCTTTTTCGCCAAGCTCTTGCAGGTATTGCTCAACACGGTCTACCAGTTCTTCGATGTCTTTGACGCTGACCGGTCTTTTCTGGCAGGCTTTCTTGACCCCATCAATGATCTTGTCTCGGTCAAATTCTTCCCGCCGACCGTCTTTTTTAATCAGCATGGGTAAAGACCGTTCCAGTTTCTCGTAGGTGGTGAACCTGTCGGCGCAACTCAGGCATTCTCTTCGCCTGCGTATAACAGTCCCCTCCTTATTCAAGCGGGAATCGATGACTTTATTTTCCATGCCGGAGCAACCGGGACATTTCATAGTTTACTTATTGGTGAGTTCCTGATGAAGTGGGAATTGGTCGCAGAGTTCACGAACTTTTTTACGTGTTTCGGCGTGGAGACTATCGTCTTCAACTTTTTCCAGTGTCTGGACAATCATTCCTCCGATGATGTGCATTTCATTTTCTTTCATTCCCCGCGTGGTCAGTGCCGGGGTACCGATGCGAATTCCGGAGGTCACAAACGGACTGCGGGTCTCAAAAGGCACGGTGTTCTTATTGACCGTGATCCCGGCTTTTTCGAGTGCCGCTTCGGCATCTTTGCCGGTTATATCCTGGGCACGCAAATCGACCAGCATCAGGTGGGTATCGGTTCCACCACTGACAATTTTATAGCCCTGGTCGATTAAAAATTGTGCCAGACATTGTGCGTTGGCAATCACCTGCTTCTGGTAGGTGACAAAATCTGCACTCAGCGCTTCCTTAAAGGCCACGGCCTTTGCAGCGATAACGTGCATGAGGGGTCCGCCCTGAATACCGGGAAAAATCTTTTTGTTGACCTCTTTGGCATATTCTTCCTTACATAAAATCATTCCGCCACGAGGACCGCGTAAAGTTTTATGTGTGGTGGTGGTGACAAACTCTGAATAAGGCACTGGGGAGGGATAGAGCCCCGCCGCAACCAGTCCTGCCGGATGAGCGATATCGGTCATGATTTTTGCCCCGACCTCATCGGCGATTTCCCTGAACCTGACAGCATCAATCACTCTTGGGTAGGCGCTACCACCCACGATGATCATTTTGGGTTTGTTCTCGACGGCCAGTTTGTGGACCTCGTCATAGTCAATCTGCTCGGTTTCCTGATTCACACCATAGGCCACAACGTTATAGGTATAGCCGGAAAAGTTCACCGGGCAACCGTGGGTCAGGTGCCCACCGTGGGACAGGTTCATTCCCAGGATCGTATCTCCCGGCTGAAGGACCGTATGATAAACCGCCATATTGGCTTGCGAGCCCGAGTGAGGTTGGACATTAGCGTGCTCGGCAGAGAATATTTTTTTGGCTCGCTCAATGGCGAGGTTTTCAGCGATATCCACGAACTCACAGCCGCCGTAATAACGTTTGCCTGGGTAGCCTTCGGCATATTTATTAGTCATGACCGAGCCTTGAGCTTCCTGCACTTCAGGGCTCACAAAATTTTCAGAGGCGATCATCTCGAGGGTATTATTTTCCCGCTCGGTTTCATCTTTAATGGATTGAGCGATCTCCGGATCAAAATCGGCAAGTGACAATTTGAATATCTCCTTAGGATTAAAGATTTTCTTTGGATTTTATAGAAGCATCTATTTGATTGATTTTATCGAGCCGCCTTTGGTGGCGTCCCCCTTCAAACGGCGTGTTGAGCCAAGTACTGACAATTTCAGCGGCCAGCCCCTTACCAATCACCCTACCCCCCATGATCAGGATATTTGAGTCATTGTGCTCGCGGCATAATTTAGCGGTGAACAGGTCTGAACACAGCGTTCCACGAATTCCCGGATAACGGTTGACCACAATGGACATGCCGATTCCCGTGCCGCAGATCACGATCCCGCGTTGCACTTTTTTCTCCGCCACCGCTTCGGCAAGCTTAATGCCGTAGTCGGGATAATCCACAGACTCCTCGTTATGCGGGCCGAGGTCATCCACTTCCCAACCGGTATTTAACAGATGGGCGATGACACTTTCCTTAAGGTCGAATCCGCCATGATCGGAAGCTATAGCAATTTTTTTCATGATATTTTCCGGTTAAATATTGCCCTATCTACATTGAGGAGAATGCTGAATGATGAAATAGTCGCCTGGGTGGGAGGCTACGGATAGTTTAACTCAAACGCGATACTAAATAAAGAAACAGGTTTTGTCAACCAGACAGGTTGGCTATTAAGTTGTAATTGCCGGTAAAACATTTTAAGATATAAGGGGTATATCACCAATTTAACCAGCCTGTTATGTGGAAAAACGTATTTCTTGAGTCCTGCATACTTTCCGCCCTCATATTCGGGGGGTTCTATCTCAATGCCGCGCTTTTGCAGGATGAGCTTTATTCTGAGGATAATAAGAATTCCATCCATATCTCTGGCTTAGCCACCCCGCTCAATCCGGAAAAACATATCAGCGGTCAAATGTCGGAAACAGCATCTTCAGTGCATATTTCCGGTCTGGCTAAACCAGCAAAACCCCAGCCAAAAAAGAAATTCTGACCCTCGAATCCTGAGCCGCCCAAATCTCAAATATTGACCTTATAGCGTGAAAATTCTCACTCCCATTTTAGTCCTCTATTTTCTGCTTTTTTCCCCAGCGGTCCATCTGGCTTTTTCAGGCAACCCATTTATTTATGAGTTCTGGTACATCTTTTATTTTACCGCGGCCCTGGCACTCGTTCTTGCCTTAAATCGCGTGTCCCTGCAACAACTAGGCTTTAACAATGGCGGCAAAACAATCGCAATAGGCGCTCTATTGGGAACGCTTCCTGTTATTGGTGTGATCTTATTGGACGGCTTACTGGTCAAGGCAGGGTTATCACAAGCAGAATTGTTCGCGGGAGCGGACTTAAGAGTTCCCGAGGAAACGGGATTCAACAACTCTATCACTGGAAACATTTTCACCGCCCTCATCGTTCCCTTTCTCGATCAGGTGTTCGTGATGGGTCTGGTTGTCAATAATTTACTTAAGAAACAACATACAGGACAAGTTATTATTGCTGGTGGCTTGCTATACAGCCTGTTCCATTTCAAAGCAAGTTTAGGGAATTTGTTTCTGGGGATGATATCGGCGGGATTATTAAGAGCTACAGGCTCAATAATAGCTCCGATTCTGGTGCATGCAGGTTTCACTATTGCAGAAATTTTAATCGTGTTTCACTACCCACGTTTAATTTCCGTTCTAGTATTTTTTGTTTGATCGGAAGATCAGGAAGCTTTGCCGGTTTTCTTCGTGGCTCCCTTACTGGCTGCCTTACTGGCCGCCGCCGCCCTTTGAGCCGCTTCTTTGGCAGCGTTCCTTGCAGCCGCCTCCGCTTTCATTTGCTTGAATGCCAGCTCCCGATTTTTGGGGTCCTCGAAGAACCGGGACACAATCACACCAAACTCATACAAACCATAAAGCGGGAAAGCCAATAACACCTGGGTGATAATGTCAGGTGGGGTTAAAACTGCGGCCAGAGCAAACGTACCTAGAAATGCCCATTTGCGGTAGAGCTTCATCTTGATGGTATTGACCACCCCGAACTTGGTCAACAAGACCATGATGAGAGGGGTTTGAAACGCAAAGGCAAAAGCCAAAATCATCTTCACCACAAAGGAGAAATAAAAACCAATGGTGACCTGCATTTTCCACCAGGTCGTGCCGTAATTCAGTAGGAACTTCAATCCCAGAGGAACGACCAGGAAATAACAAAACAATCCACCGAAGAGGAAGAACAATGTTCCGAAGGTAACAAATAGTGCGGTGATCTTTTTTTCCTTAACCTTCAAACCGGGAGCGATGAACCCCCAGATATGATATAAAATCCATGGCATGGAAATGAACATGGACCCCATGAAGGAGACCTTCATCGCAGTAAAAAAGGGTTCCGTAGGGGTTATAAAAGTAAGGTCGTTATATTGTTTGGGCAGAGGGTCTTCCAGCCATAGCAGGAGAAAGTCCACAAAATAAAAGCAGACGCCAAAAAATATCGCGACAACTATGGTCACCTGTATCAACCGGTTTTTAAGCTCTATCAGGTGATGGGTGATCGGTATTTTTTCTTTAAAATCTATTTCTTTAACCACAAATTCCCTCGCTGGAGCGTTTTTGAGCCAGAATCCAAACAAAAAGTGGGAACCTGGAAAATCGCCACGTCCCCGCAACTTTTTGTGTTTTCATGAGTTATTTTAGTTTGTCATCTTACTCAATTGATAGAATAATTTCAATAACCTTTCTTCAACAAAAATCTCAAAATTGCAACCCGGCGTGTCTACATGGTTGACGACCCGCTCTATATTAAGAATTGTTTCTATTTTTATGCAGATTTCCCAATTAATATTGATTACAAGCCACAAATAGTGGATAATGCCTAAAAATTTGGTCACCACGTAAAACTTGTTTCCCCTTTAAATTCAAGGGGAAATAGTCTATGGACAAGCAGGCAGCCGGGTCGATTTTTTAATTGAATGTCACTTAATAACCAAATAGTCAAAGGTGTCAGAGTCCTTGATATTGCCGAAGAAGGCGCTGCGGCAATTGATATCATGGTTAACAAGGTCATTCACGAGATGCGTGAGCAGAAAATTCCGATCATAGACATACAAGTGACCGATACAAACTGTTTTTTAATTCTGGGTGAAAAGCTCTGATTGATCGATCAGGCGGGAGTAGCTCAGTTGGTAGAGTGTCAGCTTCCCAAGCTGAATGTCGCGGGTTCGAATCCCGTCTCCCGCTCTTTATAATAAAATTAAAATCTGATTGTCTAAATAATGCGTATTCCTAAAGAACTTACCGAACTTCTCGCCAAAAAAATTGTCAAATCCTTGATCGACAAAGATCTGATTGTCTGGGAAGAAACCCCGGAAAAACTGCAATCCGTCATCAATGAAATTATGACCGAAGACCTCATGGTGGAAGACCATCTCAACGAGGAAGTGAAGGCCTTGCTAGAATCCAAAACCGATGAGTACGAAAGAGATATGATGGATTACGGGCGGGTATTCCAGATGGTGAAATCTAAACTAGTACGTGAGCGAGGAATTATTCTTTAATATGAAAATCAGCAGAGATAAAATCAACCATATCAGCAGTCTCATCGTTCAGGATTTTGCCAAACGCGATGAACTGGATTATAAAGTCGACCTCAATGACGTTCGCCTGGAAATCACCAGGGTGATGACCGACATTCTCCAGCTTGATGACAAGGCCGACGCAGAATCCCGCCGCATCTTAAACACCTATGCCAATGCGCCCCGTGAAGGCTCGCCAGAATGGGACATCATGTATCAGAAGCACTTTGACGAATACATGAACAAACAGGGTCGATAAGTTTTCCGCCTTCATTTCTTCCAAACCATCAGGTTTTTCAACAGCCTGCCAGCGGTCACTTTAATCAGATCTCAATATTGCGCTTTGAGTTGCAACAGGTGCGCTAATTGATCGAGCTTTTCTTCAATCAGTTCCAGGGTTAAACCACCCACTATTTCATCACCTACGATACCGTCGGGAGTGATGAAATACGTCACAGGCAGACCTCTAATTTTATAATCTTGTGATGTATCACCATAGTTATCCAATAAAACAGGGAAGTTCAAACGATGTTCGGATGTGAACTCTTCCACTTTTTCTCTAGATTCTGCGAAATTAATGGCTACTATCTCAACATCTCTGTTCTTAAATGAAGAGTATGCATTGTTCAAAACTGACATTTCTTTAATACATGGCACACACCATGTAGCCCAAAAGTTTAGGACAACAGTTTTACCCTTTAAATCAGACAGCTTAAGGACCTTACCATTTAGGGTCTTTAATTCAAACATTGGGGCCTCCCCTCCCACAAAGGGAGGGGAACCAGCCATGCCCGACAAAAAGAAACTAAAAAGTATGACTAAAGGTAATCGCATATTTCTAAAAATTTAAAAATTATAGGAAGCGCCCAGCATAACTCCATAATCCTCTACCAGGTTCACATCATTGACTCTCTGGTATATGGGTAGCTGAACATGCGAATAAATAGAAACATCATCATACACAGCAAGTCTGACTCCCGGTGTAATAAAAATAAATTCGCCACCTGTGCTTGGCACATTTGCATCAATAAACTGGTCCCGTCCGGAAATCCTCATATTCACCTGACCGCTTACACTAACTTTTTTTGTCAGCACATAACCGACGCCTGCATCAATGAGTGTGGTATCTCCAAACTGATAATCCAGATCATTTTCTGTTGCAAACCTGTGCGACACAGATGTGAAAATGTTTAACTTATTAGGAATAGCGGAGTAATTATAAATTCCCGAAAGAATTGCATCGTAAGAACCCGTACCCGGCATCAATGTGGGTTCGTTGATACTCCCGGACGTATCTTTTAATTTATAGTCTCCTGTCGCAAATTTTATCCCGACTCCACCGACAAACATGTGCTTCGTTGTTTGCCACAAAGCATATTTAGCAATTAAAGTGACATCACCAAACCCAGTTGTCCCGTCTGTATTGTTAAATGTCCCGGTATCTCCGACATTTTCTATCCCATCAAAATGTTCGTGATAACGGTCATTGAAAAAGGGCATGTTCATCGAAAGAGTTAATTTATCTGTCACACCATAGCTGATATCGAACTGGGCGAGCTTGTTTATCGTTCTTATTTCATTATGATGACCCAGCTCAAGCGCTCTTGTTTCAAAATTCACTTTTGGAACCAATGCTTGATTTGTGCTATCCGAACCACGGTGTGGATTTTCCGACAGGACATATCGATAAGACAAGTCCATGACAAACCTGTCCTTACCCAACACACCATCTTGAGATCCTGTAAGCAGAGAACAGTTGGCTCCTCCGCAAGCCGCCTCAACAATTGGATTGAAACTCAACAGGCATACAATGGATAAAAATACTGCATAAATGGTTTTTACTTTAGAACTACTCAACATTGCCGCTCCCTCGAAATATCAATTATTTTTAGTTGGTCGGAAGCAAAAGGGATTCTCTTATTTCAAGGACACGCAAAAAGAAAAACCCAAATTGCGCATAGTCCCTGAAAAAAGGATCACACACCGACCTGAAGTTTTAAAACCAGGGGAATATAATCAGATAAATCGAGGAGGAGGATCTAGTGGATCGGTACAACGATGATAGAGACGAACTATTGAAGGTGCCAGCTTTTTGCCCGGCGAATGAGGAATCAGGGAAAGACAATTTATTTCCGCAAATTCACTGCTAAAGAATGTGCTATTGGGGATCGAGCCTGAAGTTTTACCGCCACAATCTGTGGCAATATTGGTGTTCTGAGCACTATCAGGTTTTAAATGAGGACAAAATACCTGATGACTGTGGCCTCTCAGGAGACAGTGTAAAGATTGAACTCCTTTCGGACCATCAAAAGGCGAGACTACGGAATTTTGCTGATGCTGGTGATCCCCATGCTGATTCAGATGATCCCCGTGATGATGGGGATGAGCCAACGCATTGGTGGTGACCAAAAGAGCCCACACCAAAACCGCAATCAACATATTTCTTTTGAATAACATGGTCAAAATTCGTCTTTAATTGCTCTTTAATGCTATTGAAATAGTAATATTAGGAGTTATAGATCATAATTGTCAATACTTTATTCCCCAATTGTCAGTCAAATTACGAGTTGGCAGCCCATATTCGTCAAGAATTACTGGAGCGGTTGTTTATGAAACCGGGCTAATTCTTCTTCAGAAAACTTGAAATGAAAGCTGAAATAGTTTGAGGATTGGTTTTTCATATATCTTAAAATTTCCACATACTTCCCAAACTGCAAGGAAAGTTTTTCCAATACATCGGACAATCCCGAGCGCCCTCCCCGGGCATTCCTCAAACTACAGGCCGCGGCGTTGTAATACGACCCTCCCTTATCAAAATATTTGTCACCCAAAATATTGGTCTCCGAACTGAACAACCCCAAGTGAAAAAGGAGGAAGTCGGCATTGATCCTGAAAACCTGGTATTTCTGTGATTGCAGTTTCAGGTCAATGGCAATTTGACCCGCATCGGAATCGGTACCCACCAGATATTCTCGGGCCAGAACCGTCGATTTTGGGTTCACCATTTCGGCAAGTACCAAGCTGATGTATTGATTGACATCTTCTTCATACTTCAGATCATTCTCCTTGATCTCCTTTCCATGCGATTGAACCCAGCCTTCGCTTCGTCCTTCCTCAAAAATAGGATCGTAATCATTATTTGAAGGCTTGTTGTCATTGATCCGAGCCCTCAGAAAATGGTCCGAAAAAAAAGACTCCGTAGTGTCCGTTTCTAAAGAGTTAATCTGGGTGAATTGAACTGGCATAAGAACCTCCCGTCAGAAAGATTTGCACCCCTACAGAGTTGCATAAAATGAAATAATTTCAATGTTTAAAGTCACTTAGAGGCACATTTAGCAGCCAACACATGAGTCTGCTAACAATTTAATTTCCCTCTGCACTCAATTTGCTTTAAAAAGAATATACGAACGGGAATATTCTTTCCATTCAGTATATCTAGTGCTAAGAGACATTAAAAATAACAAAAAGGAGTATGCATGAATTCCAAATCCTCTCCACCCCTATCATCAAGCGTACTCAGCTTTGTTTATTTGTTCACGGCATTTCTTTTAATCTCGACAATTTCTGTTGAATCGGCTCACGCCATTCCCGCTTTCGCCCGGCGCCACAAACTAAGTTGTGTCACCTGCCATATTGGATTCCCAAAGCTAAATGGATTTGGTGAAGCTTTTATTCGTAATGGTTACCAACTGCCAGGTGCGGACCTTAAAGACCAAGTGGTCGATACCGGAGATGAAGATCTCCTACTGCTCGACCGGCTTCCTCTTGCTATCCGGGTCGATACATTTTTTCGGGCACGCAGTGACAAAAAAGTCACCAACGACTTTCAAGCTCCTTTTTCGATAAAACTTTTATCCAGCGCACCTATTAAGAAAGATATTAGTTATTATTTTTATTTCTTCGTTGATGAGCGCGGAGACATAACCGGTATCGAAGATGCATTCATTCTTTTTAACGATGGTTATAAAGATGTTGATCTGGATATGAGGGTTGGTCAGTTTCAAGCCTCAGACATCTTGTTTCCCCGCGAGCAGCGGTTAACCTTTCAGGACTTTACGTATTACACAACAGCTGTTAGTAACAGCAATTTTCGCCTCACTTATGACCGCATTGTCGAAGTGTCCTATAACTTTGATTTGACCGATTCTATCGGAATGGGAGTTGCGGGCGCTGTCACCAATGGCAATGGAATCGGCGTTGCCGACAGTGATCGCAATTTCGACTCGGATGAATTTAAAAACTTTTATGGAAAACTGTCTTTTGATTTTAATGGGGATAAGATAGGTTTCTACGGCTACTCCGGGCGGGAACAAAATTCTGGCAATATAAGAAATGAATTTTTCCGAGTCGGCCCTGACTTTGAATTTATGATCGCCGACACCTTCTCTTTTTGGGGAAATGTTCTTTATGGAGAAGATTCCAACCCTGGTTTTTCCACTGCAGGAGGTTCTCTAACAATTAAATCATGGGGAGGGTTCTTGGGCGTCACCTATCCCTTCATGGATAACTGGATTGCATCCCTGCTTTACAACAAGGTCAAAGTTAATGGCAACCGGGCGCTGGATGCCAGCACCTTCACGATAAACTTTTCCTACTGGCTGGCCAGAAACTTCAAGCTCATGGCCGAAGTCACGGCAGATCTGGAAGAAACCAGCACCCCGAGGCCTGAAAAGACCCATACCGGGGTACTTGGGATCGTGCTGGCATTCTAAAAAAGTTAATCTTCTTAAACTTTAAACTTGCTGACCAGTTAAGGTTTATATTATTACTTGAGGGATAATTTTGGCCAGGAAATTAGCTTTCTTGCCTGGCAGTGGACTTCATTATAGACAATAACAACAGAGATTTTTTCTTTAATAGACAGTCTTTTGCAATCTTCGTACTCGGGAGAGGCTTGCACGACCTTTCCATTTAATTTACCAATTTTTATTTTGATGGGACCCCATGAGGTCTTAACGGTTTTCATTTCACGCTCTAAAACCGTCCTTCCAACCTTGTAATAACGAACTCCAAAGCTCGACGTTTCCTGCAGCAGTATTTCGCTCAAGGCCTGTCTATCACTCTCGCTCGAGAGAACCGAAATTTTGTTGGCGGGGCGACCCTTCTTCATGATGATCGGACTCAAAAAAACATCCAATGCCCCTGCTTTAAATAAAGAGTCTATGGCCTCTTCATAAAGTTCCGGATTCATGTCATCAATATTGGTTTCGATCATCACAAGCTCCTCACCCGGCTCCTCACACATATCGCCCAAAATAACCCTGAGCATATTGGGCATCTCCGGAATAATGTGGTCCCCTGCCCCATAGCCATCATCGATGATTTTCATAGCGGGAAGGGTTCCGAAATGATCGGCATAAAAGCCGATCATGGCCGCACCTGTAGGCGTGGTCAGCTCTTTTTTAATCCCGCTGGAGAAAATAGGAATCCCCTTCAGAAGTTTCAACGTAGCGGGAGCGGGAACAGGCAGGTACCCATGAGCGCATTGAACAAACCCTTCACCGACATTGAGGGGCGAGGCATAAACCCTGTCAAGCTTTAAAGATTCAATGGCGACCACGCCGCCAACAATATCCACAATCGAATCCACCGCCCCAACTTCATGGAAGTGAATTTTCTCTATGGTTGTTTTATGGACCGCCGCTTCCACTTGGGCAATACGTCTAAAAATTTCCTGGGCGTTTTTTTTTGAAGTCGCAGACAGGTCCGAGTTGGCAAGCAATTTTTTAATGTCAGAATATTTCCGGGCCTTTTGGTGGGGGTGCTTTTCTACGTTGACCTGGGCCTTGGTGCCTGAGATCAGGCCGCGCTGAACCTTTCGAGTTTGGAATTTGTATCCCTTAAGATCAAGAGTCACGAGGGCCTTGCGGACTTTTGCAGGATCCACTCCCAGATCGATCAAGGCTCCCAGAATCATGTCACCGCTGATACCGGAATAACAATCAAAATAAGCGACACGGAGAGATTTCAATGTGATTTATTTTTTGAAGGAGGCGTCGAACAAATCTTTGATAGCTTTTTTACCATTCCCATTCAAAAACCGGGTCCCGGTTCCGGCAAAGTTTTTGCATTTTATTTTAGGCTGTTTTTCTTTTTTCCAGGAATCTGTACTCCACTTGAACCATGAGTCTTGCTCCTGATCAAAAACATGTAGAGTCTTGTTACACAGCTTGCTGAATTCCGCGCCCCAACCGGTACCGCCCTTGACGGTATTGTCATCGAGAATTTTACCCACCACAAACACCTCTTCGGCGCAATTGATCTGATGCCAGATACTCTGCAGAACTTTTTTGAATAACTTGCCGGTATTAAATTTGCGATTCATCAACTTGGCAATATAAGCCAGACTCACATCGCCTTTCAGTAGCTCATCGGTGGTCAATACCCTCACCCCACGTTCCCGGAAAATTTTATGGCCCTCAAAAGTCAGGGTCACTTCCTGCACACCCGTCTTCTCCGCCTGTTTACCGAACTCGGTCTCCGCACCCTGAGCACCACCACTGTATAAAACAAAATTTTCTGGTTTCATTTTAATTAGGGAGTTGTAGATTATAAAAAATCCGACTCTGGGAATTAAACTATCAAAAGGATCGGAGTTTGGAAAGAACAAACAGAGATAGGAAAGCAGTTCGCGCCCCGGGAAGTGCTGTCCGCTGACTAGAACCTCTTGAAGAAGCGGCTCAGAATACCCTTCTTTTTCACCTTCTGCGCGTGATCGTGGACCAGATCCTCCATGGCTGTGTGTTTTTCCTGATGCTGGTCGATGAAAAGCTGAATAAGAATATGGCAGGAATGGCACCCCCCACCGGCTCCACAAGCCGTTGTGACGGAATCAATATCCTTTAGTTTGCCTTCGGAGATGGAATTGCGGATGGCGCTTTCAGTGACCTGATAGCATTGACAGATGACTTCGTCGATTTCAACACTGGGAGGAAGATTCATGAATTCAAAGCAATAAAGACCCTAGAATGAGAACGATTCTCATTACTTTAACTTAATACCGCGACATTGTCCACAATTTATCGATCACCAATAGTTTATTAAATAATCGTCAAATATTTTTTAGTTTTCGGATATGCAAACGATAAGGAAACAAGGTTCGCTCTATAATAGAGAAGATATAAATATAACGGGGATTTGGACAGCATGAAACAAGCTCTATTAATATTACTATTGATATTTTCCTCCATTTCACCGGAGGTTCTGAGGGCCGACGATTTTTCAGTATCGCTAGGTGGCATTGCATTAAGCAGGCCCGATTATGAGGGTGCCGATACGAGCGAATTCGATATCTTGCCTCTCATCGACATTTCCATGGGGAAATCGGTTTTCTTAAATGTTGAAAGAGGTTTAGGTGTCTATCTTATGAATAATAGTGATCTGGAGTTTGGGGGATCATTGGGCTATTACGAGGCCAGGAATGAAGATGATTCCCCAATACTAACTGGGCTTGGCGATATTGATGGCGGAATTGATGGACGTATTTTTGCGAAGCTTGAATTGGAGAGGTACTCACTCTCACTCCAACTCCAAACTGACATTTCAGGGAATCATGACGGAACTTTGCTAATTGTTGGAGCCGGCTATTCCTTTGGTCGCCACACGGATGTGGATTGGAACGTTAAGGCAAGCATGACCTTCGCAGATGACAACTACATACAATCCTACTTTGGTATCACTTCAGCCCAATCCATACGATCGGGAATTACAAAATTTGACGGCGAAGGTGGCTTGAAGGATTTAGCATTGGTTACAAATATTTCTCGAAGGATTGATCGACATTGGAGTTTGAAAGGCGTTGTTGGATACCAACTATTGGTTGCTGATGCCGCCAGGAGTCCGCTGGTTAGAACTTTAGGGTCTGAACATCAGTTCCAATTTGGTGTTGGAGTGACTTATAAATTTTAAAAACACTGAAAAATGGTAGCGGTGGAGGGAGTTGAACCCCCGACACTAAGGTGGAAAATATTGGAAGGATTGTTTCTGTAGTGCTCGTTGTTGCCTCATATATATTATTTGGCCTGGGGGCATACTTTACTGGGCAAATTTTTATTCAATGAGTATCACCCTCTATCCTTTCAGCAAACTTGAAGAAGGAAGGCACATATATTCCTCAATAAAAAACCCGAAGGCTCCGGCATAGTTGGTTACCATCATTTTTATTTTGCATGGCACTTTTTTCTGTTAAAGATTATCGAAATAATCTAGATCCCCGTCAGACCCATCAAAATCACAGCCTTTCTGTTTTTTATTATACGGGGTGAAAAGTTAATTCAGGAAAACTTACCGTTCTCATTAATCCTCCTTTTTGATTCCTTCCAGTTTTACATACTTTTTGTCCAATAATATTAAGCATAAATTTAAGAACTCGGGCAATTGACCACTTCCAACAAAAAAAGGAACCACGGGCAATCCCGTAATCCCTTTACTTACTTATATAAAGTTGGTAGCGGTGGACGGAGTTGAACCGCCGACACTACGGATATGAGCCGTATGCTCTAACCACCTGAGCTACACCGCCACGCTACTTTATAACTACTTGTTATTTAGAAGATTAGGATTTTACCCCCTCGCCCCTACCCTGTCAATGGCTATTCTAGCAGGTTTAAGCCTTTCCTTTCCAGCGTTTCACATCGCGCAGAAATTTTGTTCGATCCATCTCTTTCCCTGCAGGAAACACTTCGGTCAGCGGCTGAGGAAACTTTTTGTCCGTCTTGGTCCAGTGTTCAAACTCTCCCATGCGAACCCGGTAAATATCTTTGAACGTACGATACTGCCCGTTGATGCCGACAAAGTCCCAACTGGTTTCATTTTGAATCAGGCTATAAAGTTCAGAACAGGCAATGCCTTCATAGAGATTGATTTTCCCGATACGCCCCTTAATGATATCCGCATCTTCCCCGGCAAAATCCAGGCACCAAATTTCCGATCCGTTCTGACTGAACACTTCCAGTTGATAGGCCACTTTCCAGTCCACCCAGCTTTGCACAGCTTTTTTCTCAACCAGTGCTGAAACAAACCGGTTCTCGATAAAATCAACAACCTCCTGCCACTGTTTTTCATGCTCGGCTTTATCTTCAGTGCGGGTGCGGATAGGTGGGACCTCGGCCACGGGCTTGAACTCCACTTTATGCCCATCATTTACTTTAATTTTAACAAAGTCCGAAGCAGCTTGTTGAATCTCCACACCCTCTTTAGTAATAACAGCCCGGTCACCGGGATAAAACACGCTACTTTTTATATCCGGACAAAAATCTTTCAGATCTCTTAAAAACTGTTCTTGCGTGGTGGGAAAAGAATATTGATTGAGAAACCCAAACTCGTCGCGGTATTTGAATCCTGCAGAACCGGGGACAGCAAACTTCGGCCTGCAGGCAGCAGCCACCTTAAGAAAAGAACTGTACTCCTCCATCGGTAACTCTAATGGATTATGAAACGAAAAATTTCCTTCCAGCAGAGGAAGATAACGAACATGCGCGAAATCCAACTGCCCGTACAAGCTATGCATATACTTGATGACATCCGGCGACACGATGGTATCGACCTGGTTCCACAGCGTCACTTCACCATCATGAACCAGCAAACCGTGTTCCGGGAAATAGTCCTGCTTGTTCAGCGAAGGTGTGGGCGTCAACGTCAGTCCCTTGATCTCCAGAGATTTAAAGTCTTCCACCACGGTTACGTTTTTAAATTCCAGTTCGCGCAGAACTTCAAGCAGAATCTCATCACGCGGGGCCAGCACCACAGCGTCCGGAGCCAAAATGCCCGCATCTCCCGCCAGATAGGCAAGAGTTCGAATATCAAAATGGTCCTGATGCCGGTGCGAAATATTTAAAATATCGACTTTTGGGAGCTTGGCCTTATCAAGATCAATGCTTGGGCACTGGATATTGCATTCCTCCCATAAATAATCAAAAAACACCGGGTCGGTCAATATAGTAGTATCGCGCGATTGGATCAGTATGCAGGCGTGGGAAATCAGGGTCGCAATCATGAAGTTCTTTATACTTAAAAGGATTTAAACCGGTAAGACTAACCGAACCGCAACCAGAACTCAACCGGTTTAATGAATGGAGATGGATTGAACCCTTTTTATTCCTTGTGCATCATAAATGGGTGGAATCAAATGAAGACCCATCGAACCTGAACTAAAAATTCTGCCTGTTTGGAGAAAGCTCCCTCCACGGGTAGTGGTGGACTTGACAACTGCGCTCAACTTCAACAAAATAGTCTTTTTCAACCTTGAATTCGAATATCACTATGACTGAAATGGATGAGACTGTAAGTTTTCAAGAAGGCCAGCCCTGCCCTTTACCCATTGCGGGCCATGGCGGCGGACTTTCCTTTTCTCCCAATGGCGACATGCTGCTGATCGCCGCTGTACCCAGCCCTTCCGAAGCGCAGATCAAGGCCTTCGACGGGGAGTGGAAAGCCAAACTGGTGGTGGAGTCGGAGTTTCCCTCCATCCCTATTTTTGCCATCGGTGGTGAAGACTGGTTGCTGGAGACGCCGTGCAATCCGGCTCAGCAGGAAAAGGAAGCACCGGGATTCATCGAAGCGCTGTATGGAAAAGATGAATACAATATGGTTGCGATCCTCGTTGAGTTAGAAACCAGCATCATCAAAAAAATCACCTACGTTCCACTGGAAGAAATGTTCATCGAGCGGCTGGCACTGTCATGGAATCCTTACAGAACCACCGGGGACGAATACACCAAAACGTTCACCGATAAAAATTTCACCGAGAAGGTCAACGAACTCTTCAAAATGAAATCTTCTGCAGAACTCTGGCGCACCTCCTGGTAACCACTCGGCGTGCAGCCCATTGGTCAAGCCCCATTAAGGGGAGTAATGTCGTTGCCTTTTGCCACCGGCGGCTCGCCGGCTATTGGCTTTCGTATTCGGTTTCGTCGAGGTCTTCTTCCTCCTCGATTTCTTCGATGTCTTCGACATCTTCGAATTCTTCTTCCTCTTCTTCCTCTTCTTCCATTTCTTCTTCGCGCTCGAACTCGGGGTATTCGAGTTGTTGCAAATGTTCGGGGTCGGCCAAAAGTTCAAAACCTTCTTCGGTAGTTTCGTTTTCTTCTATGTAGAGACGTAGCAGGTAGGTCATGCACGCCTCTTCACAGAGGGCTTTGAGGCCTTCATCGGTGATGCCGTTATTTTCCACCATCAGCACCTGAAGGTTCTGCAAGGATTCTGATTTAAGAATGTGTATGAATCCTTCATCGCCGATTTTATTACGGTCGAGAGACAGCAGGGTCAGGTTTTTCAAATGTTCACTACCCGCAAGAAGCTCCATGCCTTTCCCGGTGATTTTATTAAGCTCCAAATATAGGTGGGTCAGGTCTTTCAACTCTTCACATTCAGCGATACATTTGCATTCCACATCGCCAATATGCAGATTGCTGAGGTCGAGTTTGGTGCCCTCTTCGCCGATTCGAGCACGGATGAGGTTGAAGATTTTAAATTCGGCCAGAGCGTTCAGGCCCTCCTGAGTTAAGGCGTTGGCGGAAAGATCTATCGTCTGCAGTTTTGGCAGGTATTTGCTTTTGGCCAGGGCCTTGGCCCCTTCATCGGTGATCTGGTTTTTTCTGAGATCTATAAGCTCAAGACTGCTCAAGTTCTTGGACTCCGCCAGATACTTCAACCCTTCATCACCGATGCGGTTTTCCGACAGCGCCAAAGAAGTCAGCGCTTCAAAATTAGGAGATTCAGCCAGATGCTTGGCCCCTTCGGGTCCAATGTCATTCCACGCCAGCCGAAAGGATTTAAGGCGAGGCAGTTTGTCGGATTCGGCGAAATATTTCATGCCCTCATCGCCAATATTATTTTTATACAGTTTCAGGGATTCCAGATTAGGCATACTATTGGACTGGGCTAATGCCTGAGCCGAAAGCGCAGTCAATTTTTTTCCGCTGATGGTCAACCTTCGCAACTGCTTGATGGATCGTGATTTGACCAGCGCCTGCACCGCGTCATCGCCGAACTTGGCGTGACTGAAATCGAGGGCTTCATAGTCACGGCTCAATTTGAATCCGTTCCGGATCAGTCCCTCGATGTTGTAATATTTTTTCACAATGAACTCCAAATATCAAAAAACTGTTTTAAGCTGGTGAAATAAGAACCCGACATCATCATATCGTTATGCCCTACCCCTTCCAAAATTTCCAGATGCTTTATTTCAGACCCGGCATTATCGTAATTCAATTTGGCCTCATGCGGAGCGATCAAAAAATCATCGGCCCCATGCATGATGAGAAGCGGACACTGCACCGAGCGGATCTTCTCGCTGTTGTTAAAAAGTGCGTCTTCTTCGGGTGTGGTCTTATCGATTCTTAACCCTCGCCGCTCTACCAGAGGAATCGGGTCGGCATAACCGCTTTCGAGAACACAACCGGCCACATCCGAACGTTTGGCACAAAGTTCCAGCGTTGGTGCGCTACCCAAGGATCGCCCCATGATACAGACTTTTTCCCTAAACTTGCCGGTTGATTTCAGTTGCTCAAAAATTTTATGAGCATCTTCCAGTGAGTTTCTTAGCGTCGGGAACCCGGTACTCCTGCCATAACCGCGAAAATCGGCGACGATCAACTCCGCTCCCATAACGCTGAAATGTGCTGCCAGGTTGTCGTAGTCCGAGACAATTTCGCCATTGCCGTGAAAGAACAACAAACTGAAGCGGGCCTCGGCCGATGGATGGCGGCGGACATGGACCGTCGTTTCCGGTGCGACCTGCACCTGAATATCCTCGGAATCTTCGGGTGTGGGAGCGGTATCCTGACGGGGAAAAAACAGATTCGCGTTGAAAGCCTGTGAGTCGAAAATTGAAGACATAAACCTTACTGGCAAGAGCTAGTGGCTAATCTCATAAATAGTTGAATTATTTAGCAGCACACCATTGCTGGGCATGGTTTTGAAATAAATTGAAATCTGTTTGAATCCATGCCAAAATATGCGCCTCGAAAAGCGGTTCTTTATAATACTAAAATTTGGCCCGGCAACCCGTGGTCTTTTATTTGTAACCCTATCTTAAAATAAGGTGAAGTCTCATGCTAATGGAAATTGCCCCAATTGAAAAGCTGTTTAAGTCCTACGCAAGCATTTGTGATGCCGCCCGCAAAAACCTGGGCCGGGATCTCACCATTGTCGAAAAAATCCTTTTCACCCATATGGATCCCAACACTGACTATTCTAAACTAGAGCGTGGTGTTTCCGATATTTTTCTTAGTCCCGACCGGGTGGCCATGCAGGATGCGACTGCGCAGATGGCCATTCTCCAGTTTATCTCGGCCAAAATGCCCAAGGTAGCTGTTCCCACCACTGTACACTGTGATCATTTGATCCAAGCTTACACAGGAGCCATGGCAGACCTTGTAGCGGCAGAAAAGACCAACAAGGAAGTGTACGACTTTTTGCGTTCCGCCGCGATGAAATATGGCATGGGATTCTGGAAGCCGGGTTCGGGAATCATCCATCAGGTGGTTTATGAGAACTATGCCTGTCCCGGAACCATGATGATTGGAACCGACTCTCACACCCCTAATGCCGGCGGCATGGGCACCATCGCCATTGGCGTGGGTGGTGCCGATGCGGTCGATGTCATGACCAGCCAGCCTTTCATGACCAAAATGCCAAAACTGGTGGGTATTAAATTGACCGGCAAACTGAGCGGCTGGACAGCATCGAAGGATGTCATCCTGAAAGTAGCTACCATGCTGACCGTTAATGGTGGAACCGGAAAAATCGTCGAGTACTTTGGCGAAGGAGCCCGAAGCATGAGCGCCACCGGCAAAGGCACCATCACCAATATGGGCGCAGAAATTGGTGCCACGACATCCACCTTCGGTTATGACGATATGATGGATCCATATCTACGCGCTACAGACCGTGGCCCCATTGCCGACCTGTGCAAACAATACGCCGATCATTTACGGTCTGATCCTTCTGTAGAAGCGGACCCGAAAAAATACTACGATGAATATTATGAAATCGATCTCAGCACCCTAGAGCCCCATATCGTTGGCCCGCATACGCCGGATCTGGGCCGACCGGTATCTGCAATGAGCGCGGAAGTCGATGAAAAAAACTACCCGGAAAAACTTTCCGCCGCGTTGATCGGTTCCTGCACGAATTCCAGTTATGAAGACATGACCCGTGCAGTCAGCCTTGTCCGACAAGCCAAAGCGGCTGGTCTTAAATCCCAATCCAACTTGATGGTCACCCCGGGATCAGAAACCATTTACCAGACCATCAAGCGTGACGGCATCCTTCAAGAGTTTGAAGATGTTGGAGCAACGGTTCTGGCTAATGCCTGTGGCCCCTGCATCGGACAATGGAAACGGGACGACATGAAGAAAGGGGATAAAAACAGCATCCTCACATCCTACAACCGCAACTTCGCCAAGCGTAACGATGGCAACCCGGAAACTTTGGGATTCATCAGCAGCCCGGAACTTGTAGTAGCAATGGCATTTGCCGGTTCCATGAAATTTAACCCGTTAACGGACACCTTGAAGGACAAGGACGGCAACGATTTTAAATTTCAACCGCCGGAGGGAGAAGTTCTTCCGCCCAATGGGTACACCCCACAAGATGCGGGTTATGAAGCCCCGACCATGTCAGGCGAAGTCGTCGTCGACCCGACCAGTGAACGACTGGCGATTCTCGATCCTTTTCCAAAACAGGACCCGGTCAAGGACTATCAAGACCTTCCCGTATTGTTCAAGGCCAGTGGCAAATGTACCACCGACCATATTTCCCAAGCAGGTCCGTGGCTCAAATTCCGCGGACATCTGGACAATATCAGCAACAATATGTTCCTCGGTGCAACCAACGCTTTTCATCCAGAGACCGGACAAGGCAATAATCCGGTAACCGGAGAGAAAGATCAGGAACTCAACAAAATCGCCCGCAACCTGAAAGATTCTGGATTAGGTTGGGTGGCCTTTGCTGATGAAAATGTAGGTGAGGGTTCCAGTCGTGAACATGCGGCTATGGAGCCACGCCATATGGGGTGCCGCGCATTTGTTTCGAACTCCTACGCCCGCATCTTTGAAGCCAACTTGAAAAAGCAGGCCGTCCTGCCTCTCACGTTTGCCAATAAAGCGGACTACGACAAGATTCAGGCAAAAGACAGAGTCACTTGTGCAGGCCTTGATCAAATAGCTCCGGGCAAACCGGTTACGCTGACGATCAAACACGAAGATGGATCCAGCGATTCTATTCAGGCCAACCATACTCTCAACGCTGACGAGATCAAATGGTTCCAGGCTGGGTCGGCTCTCAACTACGTCGGTTCGCAAAAGTAGTTATCGTAATGCGCAAAAATAAAAACCCCGGCAGCCTAAGGCTGTCGGGGTTTTTTTATGCGAGGAGCCCCCACTAGGGAGTGAAAAAATAAAAGCTACCAACTTACCGTCAATAGTGGACTTGCCCCCTTTACTAAGGCCTCTACCCTTTGATTACTGATTTAACAATAAGGGCAGCTAGGGAGAGTAAAAACGTAATCATGGAGAAAAAATCATCACATTGGCCCCACACCTAGTGAGATCCAGCCTTTCTTTTTTCCGCTGCGCCATGTGATGTGAACCCAGTCGCCTTTTCTTTTTATAATTTTGACACGGGTGCCCTGCTTGAGGCGGTTGCAGATTTCACCTTCAGGTTTGAGGTGCACGGTCTGCGATTTATCCAGCAATAATTCTTCCAAGATAAATGCTCGTTTTATTTCGGGTCAGGTGTGGAGTCAGGTTTGATATGAAGAAATTTGTCTTTTTTAAATTTTCCGTTTCTCACTATCTTCAATAACTCGCCGGGTTTGGGTTGGCTGGATTCTTTTCGTCCATTCATGACAGAGATATCCAGATCCTCGCGCTTGTTCCCCAACTCTTTTTCCGCAATACTCTGGAACGTGTCGCCTTTTCTTACTTCATAGATATCAATATACTGAGGCTTGTGACGTTTTCTATCCTCACCATGTTTTTGTCCTTCATATTTCAAACCGCGAATTTGATTTAAATATCGCTCGCGATAGCTGTTCACGCTCTCCGGCTCATCGCTCATGCGTCCGGCTAAAAGTCCGGCTTTGACAATCCGATCACGGGTATCTGGATGGCTCGCTTGAAAAGCGTGATAGGATTGACCGGACATGATCTCCTTGCGCCTAAGGCTTTTTAGGAACCCGGACATCCCAAACGGACTGTACCCTGCTTCCATACCATTCAATATCCCATGTTCGTCCGACTCAATTTCTGCCTCCCGGCCATATCCCATATTGATTTGCTGGAACATGGCTGTGCTGACCGTCAACCATTGCCCCGCGTTCTTCGGACTTGCAATCGCTCCTCCCAGGGCTAAAATCTGCGAACCTATACTCCGTACCATCTGCTTGGCACCATGATGAAATATGATGTGTCCAATCTCATGCCCTAAAATTCCGGCAAGTTCTGCCTCGCTGTTCACCATGGCCATGAGGCCAAGAGTCACATAGACATAGCCGCCGGGCAAAGCAAATGCGTTGATATCCGAACTGTCCACAATGCGAAAATAGTAACTCGAAAAAACCCTGTCAGAAAGTTTAGAGACAAGTTTCTGCCCTATTCGGTTGACGTATAGCTGGAGTTCCTTATCTTGATAAATCCCGTATTGCTGTGTGATTTGCTGATCGGCACCCTTGCCCATGGCCAATTCTGTTTCCTGAGAAATGAAGGGGACGGAAAGAGTATCAACCGGGTAGAATAAAACAAGGAGAGCCAAAAGGGGAGCAAATATGAAATTTCTAGATATTTTCGGCATAAAAGTCGCGGAGAACCTTCGTTGGAGAATAGCAATAGCTTTTTGCTATCCAAAGCTTTTCCTACGAGCCTAACAAGTTCTTGCTCATTGTGCCCACGGCGAGTGGACCGTTAGACAATCAGGCAGAAAGCTGTTTGATGCGGTCTTCAATTTTATCCAGGTTTGGATTTTCGGAAAACTTCATCTGTATTTCTCTTAAAATCAGCAATGCGTTGGACACATCGCTATTCAACTCATGGCATTTTGCAAGGCTCAAATATACTTCGAACAAGGGGAAACCTGTATTTGCGTCGATGATCGATTTAAACAAACCAATAGCCTTTTTATAGTCTTTTCTGGACTCATAGCTGTACGCCAACCCAACCTGTGCCAGCTGGTGATTGATTTGATCCGAGGAGGAATGACTCAACACCGCTGAGTAAAGCGCCTCGGCTTTATCGTACTCCTGGTTTTCAAAATGGACATCGCCCAATAATAATGACGCCCGTTCTTTTTGCGGACTATCTCCCATTTTTCCCCAGACCAGTTTCGCGTCAGAAGCGGGGCTACTGGAAGTGTCAACAATTTTCACCATTTCAAAATAGAACGCCTCATTCTTCATGGCCTGCGCGTCCTGATAATATCTGAAGCCTAAGAAAGAAGAACCCACCACGATGATGGAAACGATCCCACCAATAACGGCAGAACGGTTGGCCAAAAAGAAAATCATGGCTTTTTCAGAGGCGGATAAAAATTGATCTTCTTCCTTAAATAAGTCTTTTCGGCTGACTTTTAAACGCTTGGCCATGAGGTGAACCTTGATGTAATAGAGGAATATTTAAAAATTAACGATCAACTTAGATTATATTTGGATTATATATTGATGACTTCATTTAATCATAAAGGCAAACCCCAAACAAGCCATTTCTCTCAGCAATACAAGGCTGAATTCGCTATAATGCCTGAGATATCTTGTTAAAAGGGCTTTAACCTATGCATGAAAAAATTTCCATCATCGGCGCAGGGAGTTGGGGAACTGCATTAGCCATTCATCTAGCCAGCAATTTTCGCCATATATCTCTTTGGGTGTATGAAAAAGAATTGTGTGAGGCCATGACCGATAGCCGGGAAAACGTCTGGTTTTTACCGCGGCACCCTTTACCAGAAAATATCCACCCTACTTCATCTTTACAAACTGCCGGACAGTCGTCCTTGATCCTGCTGGTGGTTCCTACTCATGTGATCCGCCAGACTCTGACGCAACTCAAGCCTTTCATTCCAAAGGACTGCCTCATCATCAGCGCCAGTAAGGGAATAGAAAACGACACCCTTTTCACCAGCCATCAGATCATTCAGGATGTTTTAGGTGCAAATGTTTCCACCGCCACCATTTCCGGCCCGACGTTTGCCAAGGAAGTCGCCGAGGGTGTCCCTTCCGCCTTGTTGGCCTCGGCAGCAAACCTAGAAACGGCAAGACAAGTTCAAGAGCTTTTCACTACCGATAAAATGAAAGTGTTTGCCAACGACGATTTAGTAGGAGTGGAGATTGGCGGTGCTTTGAAAAATGTCATCGCTATCGCCACGGGAATTTCCGATGGACTGGGTTTGGGATTCAACACCCGGGCCGCTCTGATCACCCGCGGACTGGTCGAGATCAGCCGGATTGGAACGAAGCTCGGAGCCAAACCGGAAACCTTTTATGGCCTGACGGGTCTTGGAGACCTTGTACTCACTTGCACCGGAGACTTGAGCCGCAACCGGCAACTGGGAGTCCAACTGGGGCAAGGTAAATCCCTGCAAGAAATTACGGAGAACATGAAAATGGTCGCCGAAGGTGTCTTGACGGTGAAATCGGCTTATTCCCTGATAAAGAAATTCAACGTCCAGGCGTCAATCATGGAGGAGACCTACCGCGTTCTTCATGAAAACAAATCGCCCGCTCAGGCTTTGGAAGACTTGATGAAAGTTGAAATATCCACCGAGTTTGCCGGCATAAAGGGTTTGGAATGAACCCCGCGGATTTGAAAAAATTATTGAATGACCTGCACAAGCAAAAACTAACTCCCCAGCAGGCCATGAAAAAGCTTGAAACCCTGCCCTTTGAAAACTTGGATTTCGCCAAGGTTGACCATCATCGCGAACTGCGAAGCGGCATGCCCGAAGTCATTTATTGTCCGGGGAAAACCGTGGCTCAAATAAAGAAAATTATCCAGAGTATGAATCGCGCCGGCCACTCTGTTCTGGCGACCAAGTTATCCAAAGAAATTTTTCAGAAATTAAAATCTTTTCTGCCTAAAAATTCTGAATACAATGAAGCCGCGCAGACCCTGGTCATTGAAAAAAAAAAGTCCGGGAAAAAAAGCGGTTTGATCACCATCATCAGCGCAGGGACCTCAGACATCCCTATTGCAGAAGAGGCTTCCGTCACAGCTCGATTGTTGGGAAGCAAAACAGAAACCCTTTTTGATGTGGGAGTCGCAGGGATTCACCGCCTCTTCAACAATCTCGAGCAAATCAGGAAAGCGCGAGTCGTAATTGTTGTGGCGGGAATGGAAGGAGCCCTGGCAAGTGTGGTCGGGGGCCTGGTGGACAAACCCATCATAGCAGTACCCACCAGTATCGGTTATGGGTCGTCCTTTGGTGGCGTCGCCGCCCTTCTCACTATGCTAAACAGTTGCGCGACTGGAATAGCTGTCGTGAATATCGACAACGGATTTGGCGCCGGTTGCATGGCCCACCGCATCAACATTCTTGGGGAACCAACAGAGACTGAATGAGTCGGTTCATTCCCTCCTCAGGACTCACCACCGGTTCATAGCCAAAATCATTTTTAGCCTGGGAAATATTAAAATAATGAGAGGTTGCCAACTGTGATGCCAGAAACCGGGTCATAGGAGGTTCTTGTTTAATCCCTAAAAAATTGTATGCTCGTTCCAACAAATGACCCAGCTTTAATGCGATTCGGTAAGAGATACTGCGGGTGACAGGAGGCCTGCCTGTTTTTTTAAGCAATTCATTGATCCAGTTCCACAAATTTACCGGTTCGCCATCGCTGATAAAATAAACTTTCCCAGCTGGAGGCTTTCCTACCCCCAACGCATCACAGGCTTTGAGGTGTGCGGACACAGCATTGTCGATATAAATAATATCCACTTTGTTTTCTCCGGGCCCCACTCGCAGCAACCGACCCTTATCGGCTTTTGCTAAAATTCTGGGAACCAAATGCGGGTCTCCCGGCCCCCAGATGAGATGCGGCCTGATGGATACCGTGGCCAGATATGCACTATTAGCTTCGGTCACGAGTTTTTCGGCAAGCGCCTTGGTGCGGGAATACTCACACAAATAATTCTCTGGGTAGGGAGCCGTTTCATCCACGCCTTCAAGACTTGAGTCCCCATAGATGACACTGGGAGAACTGGTGAACACAAGCTTTTGCACGCCGTTAAGCAGGCAGGCCTTAATCACATTACGGGTTCCATCAACATTGATGCTGTAAAAATCCTCTGCCCGGCCCCAAATGCCGGGAAAAGCGGCAGTGTGAAATACAACTTCCACGCCCGCAAACTCCTTGCGAAGGAAATCAAAGTCCCGAATATCGCCCTGACATAATTTGATGGCTTTAGGAAGATGAGAATAGTGACGTCGACCCAAAACTTTAACGTCATGATTTTTTTCGCAGAGAGATTGAGCGATGCCGCCCCCAAGAAACCCGCCTCCACCTGTAACCAGAGCCCGCATACTATTTTCCTTTATGACCGCGTCTTATTCTACCGAAAGACCCGCTTTTGCATCCAACACCATAAAGTCAGTCGACGAACTTTGATCCTGGGAAAACTTATGATACCCGGCACAGGCAATCATCGCGGCATTATCGGTGCAAAATATTGGATCAGGAAAAGAGGCTTCGAATCCCCAAACTTGCGCCTCTTTTTGTACCGCCAGGCGCAAGGCACTGTTTGAGGCCACACCACCGGTCACGACGATTCGCGTTAGTTTCTCTTTCTTGCAGGCGCTAATAATCTTATCGACTAGAACATCAAGAACCGCATTCTGAAAGCATGCTGAAATATCTTCATCCGTCAGGGTTATGGGGCTGCCCTGCTCTCTTTGCTGCAGAAAGGTCCGGACCGAGGTTTTCAATCCGCTGAAACTAAAATCCAGAGAAGCTTTTTCGAGATAGGCGCGCGGGAATTTATGAGCTTTAGCGTTTCCTTTCCGCGCTAACTTCTCAATGGCCGGTCCTCCAGGATAAGGCAGACCCAACATTTTTCCTACCTTGTCAAAAGACTCCCCCGCCGCATCATCACGAGTCCGTCCCAGCAATTTATATTTTCCAAAATCAGAAACCCGGTACAGGTCGGTATGCCCACCGGAAACAACCAGCGCAATGAAAGGAAACTCTATTTTTTTCTGCAGAAAGATGGCAAGAAGATGGCCTTCCAAATGGTTCACCCCGATCATAGGAGTTTTCAAACCGTATGAAAGTCCTTTTGCAGTATTCAGACCCACCAATAATGAGCCAATCAATCCAGGCCCTATCGTGACGGCGATGAGATCGATATCCCGTAACTGCACACCAGCCTCAGCCACAGCCTCCTTAATAACCCGGTGCACCCGTTCGTTATGAGAACGCCCCGCCAGCTCAGGAACGATCCCTCCATACTCAGAATGGATATCATTCTGGTCATTGATGATATTGGATAAAAGCGTATCGCCGTCTTTCAAGACAGCGGCAGCAGTTTCATCGCAGGAAGTTTCTAGACCAAGAACAAGCATGGGTGGGAATCAATAAAATGTGATCGCCTGAAATCAGAGAAAAAAACAAACTTTATTTCATACTGATTTGGCTATCAGGGCCGGGAGTGGGTACCTGTAAATTTTTAAACATTTTTTTCATAACTTCCCAGCCCGAGAGCAGAGAAACTGCCTGTTCCAATTGGTTGTCCTTCAACAGGTCTTCATTGGCGATGTTTTCAGCAATTTCTTCCTTCTCGGTGCTTTCCACTTCGCTTTCTTGCTCGACATCACCAATACTGCTCTTACCCTTCAAATGTTTCTTTAAATCCTTTTCACGCAAAAACCTTCGCAGGCGGGTTTTTTCTTTGGGTTCTTCTTCCTTTTCGCCTTCCTTTTCCAAATCCTCGACGGCTGTTCTTTCAATAATGATATCCGGCTCAATGCCATTTTCCTGAATCACCCGACCACTGGGAGTGTAGTAACGGGCAGTGGTCAACCGCAGGGCAGACCCATCGCTCAGTGGTATGATGGTTTGAACAGACCCCTTGCCGAAAGTTTGCGTGCCCAGAATAACGGCCCGATTCAAATCCTGCAAAGCTCCCGCCACGATTTCCGAGGCACTTGCGCTACCGCCATTCACCATAATGATTAGAGGATAAGAAACGCCTGCCACCTTATCATGGCTGGTGAAGCGCATATTCTGCTCATCCGAACGACCTTTGGTATAGACGATCAGCTTTTCCCGGTTCAAAAATCGATCCGTCACTTCAACAGCCTGATTCAACAGTCCACCCGGATTGTTCCTGAGATCAAGGATCAATTTAGTGATGCCCTCTTTACTGAGGTCGTCGAGGGCTTTATCCAGATCCACACTGGTGTTTTTTGAAAAACTGCGGATTTTGATATAACCAATGTCCTTCTTATAGAGTTTTTTGACAACACTGCGGACTTTAATAACATCCCGGACAATGGTGAATTCCTTCGGAGCCTTGAAAGATTCCCTGAAAATCGTGATAGTCACGGGCGATCCGGTTTCCCCCCTGAGACGAGAGACCGCATCCTGAAGCGTCATATCAAGGGTTGATTCGTCTTCTATTTTTATAATTTTATCGCCCGGTTTAATACCCACCTTAAAAGCCGGGGTTTCTTCTATCGGAGAAACAACGGTCAGCACACCATCCCGAAGGCTGATCTCAATCCCCAGTCCACCGAACTTCCCGGTTGTCTCCACCTGCATTTCCTTATAGGACGCGGGAGGCAAATAGCTGGTATGGGGATCAAGGGCTTTAACCATTCCCTTGATGGCACCATCAATCATGTTGTTGCTTTCAACTGGCTCGACATAATTGGATTCGATCAGGGAAAGTATCTCAGAAAACACTTTGAGCTTGTTATAAGTATCCGGTTTAGGCTCTTCAACATTTTCTTCTGCGTAAAGAGTCTGTGTGGGGAACATTCCCAACATAACGATGACCAGAAACCGGGCAACCCCGGCCTTTATTCCTTTACCCACCGGTGACAAATTCAAAGTAGTATCTCCCTAAGATGTAAAACAACAATTATATATCAATTACAGGCCCTGCGCATCCATAACCATAATTTAACTCTACGACCCACTATTTCATAGCAGCCGTCTTGAACCAGCGGACGGGCTCAATAGGCTTGCCTTTTTCACGCATTTCCAGATAAAGAGTTTCCCCGACGAGAGACCCAGTGTCCCCACTGCGACCAATAATATCCCCACTCTGGACTACCTGATTTGGCTTGGCGTCAATGCTATCCAAATGACCATAGAGAGAGTGATAATCCTTTCCATGTCCAATAATCACCAGATTCCCGTAGCCTTCAAGCTCGCCGGTATAAAGAACTTTGCCATTAAAAATCGAGCGCACCGGCGTACCGGCTCGGGTTTTGATGTCAATACCATTATGCACAATGAACGAACCATATTGTTTATCTTTTTGCCTGCCGAATTTATTGAGAATTTTCCCCCTCACTGGCAGAGTCAACCTGCCCTTTTTATCCAAAATGTCAAGGCCTTCACCGGATACCAGCTTCGATAATAATTTTTCAATCAGCTGATTTAAATTACTGGAAGCTTTTTGAAGTTCCTTCCGAGTTTGAATTCCAAACTGCTTCTTTTTCTTAATTGTCCTTAAATATTTATTTTTATCTTTCCTGGCACTTTCAAACTCCTCCCGCTTCCCCAAGGCATCTTTTTCCAGCCGCACCAGCTTCGCTCTGACAGACAGAAGAGATTGTCGCTCGGTTTTCATGCCTTCAAGCTGATTCTTATAATCAGCCAGCAGGTTTGTATCATGCTGAGCGATCAATTCCATATATTTGAGGCGCTGCAAAAAGTCGCTTGTATCTTCAGATGAAAAGGCAACCCTAAGAGGAAAAGCCGGGCCCTCTTTATAAATCTGGCGAAACCGTTTTCCCAATAACAGCTTCTGGGCTTTCAACTTCTGCCCATTGGTGCGAAGATTTTCTTCAAGCTTAGCCAGTTTTTTTTTGTTAATCAGAAAATTCCACTGGTGAATCTTGAGCTCTCTTTCCTTCAGTTTTATTTGATTATCAACCTTTCTCAGATTTCTTAGCACTTGCCCTTCTTTTTTTCCTGCTGAAGAAATGAGTTTGTCTTGACTGACTATTTTTTTCCTCAGACGTTCTAATTCTTTTTGTTCATCCTGCAATAACGCATTAATTTGCTTGGAACTCTTCTTTTTAGCAATCATTTTTTCAGGCCATCCAGTTGAAGCAAAAAACAACCCCGCTAAAACAAAAACCACTAAGAATAAGGGTCTACGCTTCATCTTTTATTCAAAACCTGCATATATTGATAGGTTGAGATATAACTGGCAACCAGCCCAATCAACACACTCGCCCCAACAAGAATCAATAAAAATGGCTCGGAGATAAATTGAAAGTCCATTCCTCTTGCAATGGACTCCATGGAAGTTTGGAACTCGCTCTTTAAGTAATAATAGATAACCCCCATCAACCCTAAGGAAAGCAGAGAACCACATAATCCCTGCAACATCCCTTCCATCAAAAAAGGAATCTTGACAAAGTGCGGGGTTGCGCCGATCAACAACATCAACTCAATCTCATCCTGCCGGGAATAAATGGAAAGACGGATGGTATTGGAAATAATAAGGATCAATCCAAAACTTAGCAAAGCCCCTGTCGCCATAAGGAAAACCCGGCAGAAAACCATAAACTTTTCAAAACGGGAGATCCAGCTCTTGCCATACTCCACAGATTCCACACCCGGCTCATTCTGGATTTGTTCTGCAAATTCGCTGATATGTAATAAGCGATTATCAGACATCTTGAAACGGATCTTGTAAGAAGCCGGTAACGGGTTAAAACCCAGGTCAAGCTCTAAACCAGATCTCTCAGCCTGGCTTAGTCTGAATTCCTGCCAGGCTTGATCTTTGCTAACTTCTTCCGTAGATTGAACTCTCGAATTCGTTTTGAACAAGTCTTCCAGATTATTTTTTTGGGCAGGAGAAATATCGTCTTTCAAGTAAGTAATTAATTGAACCTGCTGATTCCAACTCGCCAAAAAACCATTCAAATTAAAAAATATAATAAGGAAAAGCCCCAAAATGCCTATCGAAATAGCAATGGTCACAACAGAAATCAGGAAGGTTTGCGCATTCGCGCGAACATTCGCAATTGTTGCCCGAAAACCAATTAACAATGCATGGATTGCCGAGTTCACGATGAGACAACCTTTCCGCGACTGAGAACAATGACTCTATGATTGCCCAGCTTCAAAATATCCTGACTATGAGTTGCAAATACAATGGTCGCCCCATTGCGATTCAGTTCCTCAAAAAGCTTTAAAATCTCAAGGGAAATTTCCTGATCCAGATTACCGGTGGGTTCATCCGCCAAAATAATCGGAGGAGCGTTCACCATTGCCCGGGCAATGGCCACACGTTGCTGCTCTCCGCCAGAAAGCTGGGGCGGGAAAGAATCTTTTTTGGGAGTCAGGCCCACATTCTTCAAGGCTTCCCAAGTTTTAAATTTGATGGTTTTTCGATCACGATTTGTGACTTCCTGAGCAAACGCGACATTTTCAAAAACTGTTTTATTGGTGAGAAGCTTATAGTCCTGAAAAATCACCCCAATGGATCGCCTCAAGGTATGCATGTTCCCGGCATTCAGCTTGCCAACATTGATCCCCTGCACCAAAACCTGTCCCTCTTCAAAATCCTCCCATCCGAAAAGAACTTTCAGTATGGTCGTTTTGCCCGCCCCACTCGGACCGGTTAAAAACACAAATTCTCCTCTTTCAATTTTAAGAGAAATGTCATCCAGTGCAGGACTACCACTGCCATATTTTTTAATAACATTGAATAATTGGATCATGCTCTGAATAAAAGTGAGGTGAAAATTTCAGGTGGCAAAATATGAAGAAACAAAAAATGCGGCGTCGTTCTAAAGGCTTTAATCCCCAGGTTTGCCTAAAAGCTCATCATGCTCATCCGCAAGAATAAAATCTGCGCCGAAGACATCCTCTGTGGTGTATTCTCTGGGAAGCATGGAAATCATGCCCGAACCATAAAACTGCTTGATCTGGTCGTCAGATAAAAGGTCGAAATTAATATAAGTTTTTACAATCAAACGGTCTTCAATCAATTCATAAGCAAAAACCCCGTCTGGACAAGTCAGAAACCCTTCATTTTCTCCATAAGTGGATAGTGCCTCATTAAAAAATGCATCCAGCGTGATAACACAATTTTCAAGGGACTGCGTTCTCTCGCTGAAACGGTCGACACAATGAGAAGTATAAAATACCTGAGGATGGGAAAAGGATTTAGTCAGTTTTCCTTTTTCGGTTGATTCTGTTTGGGCCGGGGAAACTACAGTACAAAAACCATTTTTTGAGAAGTCAATCAGCACCAAGACATCTTTGCCAAATCGCTTGGCGATCTTATGGGTCACCTCCCCTATAAATTTCTGTCTTTTTCGCAGGGAAATCTTAGCGCTACCCTTGAATTTTTTTTTAAATTCTTCTTTTAAAAAATTCTCAATTTGCGCTTTTTTAAAACCGAAATGTCTCTCGTCACTCATTATTCGCCTTTTTAAACCCATAATCCTGCAAACAATTATACATTATAGGAAAAAACAGTGAAAGCAAAGATTTTCACAACCTATTGTATTTATTATAAATAGCTGTATTATTCTGGCAGATAATTGCACATCGATAATATGCCTTGGTTTTCCGTGTTTAGCCGGGAATGCCAGAAAGAGGCTATGTTAAAATAGGCCTATGAACCCGACACCACGTATATTCTTAATGCTCCTTGGGGCGACCCTCTTGTTTCACACCACCCTGAATTATATGGAGGGTAATATAGAAGATTTTGAAACCGTTCCTCTGCCCCCGAAAAAAATTAAAAAGATCAGCACAAACAATCCCATTATCAAGATTAATGCCAAAGAAAGAAACACATGGCTGTTGGTGGATTTCAGTTCTGGAAAAACCCAAAAAATTTCTGAGGCCGACGCGGAAACGAGCAAATTGAATCAGACGGCTTGGGACCTGGGATTCAGCCGAACCAAAATTATCTCCAATGGTGGGAAAACCAACCCATCGGGGAAAACCGGGGTCATCAACCTTGGCCCTGTCGACTTTGATGATATTAGAGCAGCTCCCGAAATCGGCTATGCTCAGGACCACCGTTCACTTGGCAATTTGATCAACAAGGAATTGGCGGGCTGGTACAATTACCGCACAAGAACCCACAACATCGAATCCAAGCGAAACGTTTATGCTCTAAAATTAAATAATGGCACCTTCATGAAAATGAGGATCCTGAACTACTACTGCGGCCAAAAAGACCAGGAATGCCGCTCCATGATGTGCACCCGGGAGGAAGCGGCCTGCCTAACGATTGAATATATTCTGGCTGAACCCGGTTCTAAAACATTTCCAGACACCCGTCTTGTTAAGAACACCCAGTCTATAGAAAAATAATTGAATAAACTACTTCCCATTCTACTCGCTACAATATTTCTTGTTTCTTGCGAGAGCGAGAAACATGCCGGGATGATTCTTATTCCCGAAGGCAAATTTACTCTTGGCCTTAATCCTCAAAGCAGTCTCCTTCAGTTCATGTCAGACAAAACAGCCTCTCTCAACGCCCAACCCGAGCAGCAGTATTTTTTAAAGGCCTTCTATATGGATCAATTTGAAGTGACCTATGAAGAGTTTATGAAGTTCAAGCCTCAGGCTAAATATTCAACCCGGCAATTGAATCTAGCGATCAGCGGAGTCAGTTGGCATGAAGCCGAAGCCTATTGCCATTGGGTCGGCAAACGCCTGCCAACAGAATACGAATGGGAAAAGGCGGCTCGCGGTAGCGACAATCGCCTTTTCGTATGGGGTAACGATTTCGAAAAGGGCTCCGCTAATTTCGGCAAACAAGTCCTGCCGGTAAATTCTCTTGAGGGGGATGTCAGCAGCTATCGCATTTGGGGAATGAACGGCAATGTCTCAGAATGGACTTCAAGCTGGTACCAACCCTACCCAAATTCCACCCATCAGGATAAAAATTATGGGAAAAAGTTCAAAGTCACCCGTGGAGGTTCCATTAATAAACGCGAGCACGGTTTCATGAAAGAGTTCACAATGCTTCCCCACCGAAATATTTTACCGCCTGAAATGAGGTTCTGGGATACCGGTTTCCGTTGCGCTCGTTCGGTGCGAGGCCAGTGAGCAATAGCTCTATTTAGCAAACAATAATTTGTTGTGGCTGAATAAGCTCAGTCCCCTGCCACATCGGGTGGAGAAGCCGGTTCGTTAGATACAGGGGGCTCTGGACTTTCCCTCACAAAAGGCCTCGGCAAAGGAGGCATGGGCGATTGAATATCGCCGGGAATATCACTTTTTGAAAAATTATTATTTCCCGCCTCGCTCTTCTGTTCTGAAGTAGCCCCCTCAACCGACGCTCCCTCGACCGATGTCCCCTCGACCTTTCTTGTGGCGTGACTGGACCGTCGACGTCTTCCCCTCTGAGGTCCCCGCCGAGTAGAAGGTCTTCGTTGAGCAGATTTTCTTTCAGTGTTGGGCGTGGCATCTTCGGACTCCGTCTTTTCCGCCTCTTCCACCTCGCCTTCAACTTTAGCAACAGGCCTGGTCGATCTGGCAGGTCTAGCGGGTCTGCCCGACCTTGGAGGTCTGGTCGGTCTAGCGGGTCGAGCCGGTCTATCCGAATCGTTGGATTCAGGAGACGACTCTACAGGCTTGTCGATAAGCTTTGTATCCAACTCACCCACAGTCTCCCAGACTTCAGACACCGTATATTTGAAATTTTCATAAGCCAAACCCTCTTTGATCTCAAATCGAAAATCGACCAAATGCTTCGCTTTTAAATCTGCCAGAACGTTGAGCTTATGATTCAAAATATAATTGGAAATTTCCGGGGATACTTCCAGAGTAAGGACTTTTACTTTTCCTACTGCAATAATCTCATGAATTTTCCGTAGAACATTCAGAATTACAGAGCCCACCGAACGCACCAACCCTGACCCCCCGCAATGCCCGCATTGTGCAAAAACCCCTTCCTTGACCGGGGGTGAAATTCGTTGCCGGGACATTTCGAGCAAACCAAACTTGGAAATTCTAGCAATGTTGATTCGCGCCTTGTCTGTCTTACACGATTGCTTCATCATTTTCTCAACAGCGGCCTTGTTCTTTTTCTGGAACATATCGATGAAGTCAATGACAATCAGTCCGCCCAGATCCCTCAACCTGAGTTGTCGGGCAACTTCCTTGGCCGCTTCAAGATTCGTCGTCACTGCTGTTTCTTCCAGATCCAGGCCACCTTTGGTTTTACCAGAGTTGACGTCGATAGAAACCATCGCCTCTCCAATATCAATAACAATGGAACCACCCGAAGGCAGAAAAACCGTGCGCTGGTAAATCGATTCAATCTGTTCCTCAACATTGTATTCAGAGAAAAGAGGCTTCGTTTCTTTATAGAGCTTAACCAGATTTCGGTTACGGGGCATCACCAGCTTTATAAAATCCTTCAAAGCTTTATAGGCATCCACGTTATCCACGATGATCTGCGAGGTATCACTGCTGAAATGGTCTCGGACTGTCCTGACTACCAAATCCGGCTCTTGATAAATTAGAAAAGGTCCCGGTGTAGATTCATTTTTCTTTGCGTCTTCAATTTTGTTCCAGATTTTCAGCAACATCTGCATATCTTTCTGCAATTCGACCTTGGTCTGTCCTACACCGGCGGTACGAATGATCACTCCCAGATGTTCCGGCAAATCCAAATCGGCAACTATGTCCTTGAGTTTTTTTCTTTCAGCCTCATCCTCAATTTTGCGAGATACCGCGCTTCCTTGTCCCTGCATCAAAACCAGAAACCTGCCCGCCAAACTCATCGCATTGGTCAGTGAAGGGCCTTTGTTATCCCTACTCTCTTTCTGGACCTGAACCACAATACGCTGTCCACGAATCAGGACATCCTGAATCCGCACTTTCGCCTTTTTTTCGCCAGTGTGGACATAGGACTCACGCAAAACATCCTTGAAGGGTAAGAAACCATACTTCTTGCCACCAAAATCGACAAAAGCCGCTTCAATGGAAGGCTCGACCCGGTTGATCACTGCTAAATAAATATTTCCTTTAATTTGTTCCCGGGAGGAATGCTCGACGATGTAGTCATCGATAACATTGTTGTCCAGAACAACAGCCCGGCATTCTTCAGGATGCTGAGCATTGATCAGCATTACTTTTTTCGCGGTTTCACTTTTTTTCATTAGAACTTCTTCCTGACTTTTTTTTGCAGGAACCACCAACGGTAGGTTTCAAGGCCGGGCAAGCATTCAAAAGGTTGATATATGGGAAATTAACCTTTATAATTCAAATAATTAAATGCAAACTTTATTTTTTTGCCGGTCGGGATCACAGGGTATCTTTTCTTAGGTGAGGAAAGAAGGAATCTGTGTTTTAGGGTTGGTTTTTCCTGTCGGAAAGTCTATAAAAATGTTATTTAAATTCTTTATAAATTTCGATAAAAACCATAAATCTTTTTTTTGGTATAAATTCCTTTAGAAAGGGGAACAATCGAAACTCACTTATCACTAAAGCCGGTTAATTCCGGCACAAATTATTGATTTCTAAATCTGGGTACTTTTATATCCGACTTAATCATACCATTCTTATCCGAAAGAATGAAAATATTATTGTTGAATAAACGAATTATCCCGATAAAAACAATATAGTAAGATTGACGCATTTATAAGCAAAAACAACCGATTTTCAACCTTCCACGCTTCACTAAAACAGGGACTTATGATGGCCGTCTCAAACTCAAGCAATTCGATCGGAATGACCCAACTGGGATCGTTAAAACCGTCCGATTTAAGGGGCAAGACCATTTTTATCCGGTGCGATTTCAACGTTCCCCTGCGATCTACTGCAAAAGGATTCCGGGTCGCAGACGATACCCGAATCCGGCGTTTTCTGGATCTCACATTCAGGAAGATCCACGAGTTGACGGAAGGAGACTGCCGGATCATCATTGGATCACACCTCGGTCGGCCTCACAAAACGAAAGATCATTCTGGCTGGGACGGCATCTTCAACATCCAGTTTGTTTCTTCTCACTTCGACACTTTGATCCGAAGAGTTTATGGAGACACCTACACCATCTTCCCCCCTGAAACGATTGATTCCCACATGCAACATTCTCTGGAAATCGTTTCACACAAGCGCCTGCCGCCGGGAGGAATCAAATTTCTTCCCAATTTGCGTTATCTTCTGGATCCAACAAACACGGATATGTTCCGCACCGAATTCATCACCAAATTGGCAGATGTCGCTGATGTCTATATCAATTGCGCATTCGGTTGCAGTCACCGCGTTACAAAAAGCATCAAACTTTTACCTCAATTGATGCGGCAGGAAGGGAAACTGGTGGTTGCCGGTGTTCTTCTCTATGAAGAAATCAGCCGTATTGGAAAATTTGCCGGCAGAATACTGGCTCAGCCTAGAAAAACTCTAGTCGTGGCCGGTGGTGCAAAAATATCTGACAAAATTGAGATTTTAAAACAGTTCGTCTTGACAGGAGTCAAAAGTATTTTAATCGGAGGCAAAATGGCCAACGCTTTCCTTTTGGCCCAGCAACAAAAGGAATTACTACAACCTTTTCGAAATGAAACATTGCCTGCAAAATTACTAAGCCAGAAGGAAGCCGAAAACGAAGAACTCCTGCACGAAATCAACCTGGCCGAAGAAATCATTGAGCTTGCAGAAGTCAACAAGGTCAGTCTACTCCTTCCTCAAGACTACAAAGTTGTCACTGATTATCAGAGCACTATTTTTGAAAATAAAACTTCTCCCGACTTCTCAAAAGAGCTCCAGCTTGATTTAGGCGAAAAAACCATCAGCCAATTTGAAGAGCTTTTCAAAGATATCAAAAACGTATTCTGGAACGGGCCTTTGGGTGCCTACGACCATCCGGCATGCACCTATTACGCAGAAGGCTCTCTGGAGTTAGCCAAATTGCTTTTTCAAATGTCCCTGACTGATTCCAAACTATCTGTGGTTATTGGCGGGGGAGATTCTGCCGCGATCCTGAACAAAATAGGAATCACCGAATTGAAAAAAATGATCAAGGTTCAGATTGAGAAACAGTTCCCCTCAACCATAAATCGAAACCAGATATCCATCGACTTTCTTGAAAATGATTCTTACCAATTATGGAATTATTTTTCCAGCAATTTCTTCGTATCCACTGGCGGAGGAGCTTCTCTGGAGTTCATTCAAGGGTTCTTAAAAGGAAAAGCAAAAGGGGATATGGCTTCCTACCTTCCAGGAACCGCCACATTGATGGAGCTATGTGAAATATAGCCCGGTTGCAAGGCAGACAATTTTCCCTCGCAGCTTTTTAAAATTTCCTGCAGTTTTTCACTTTCGTTGATCAGATCGATATAACACTTTCGAGTTTCAATCGCCAAAAGGCATATATTGTCACCCCCCACATTTTCTTTTCTTTTGCTGAACATATCGGTCAGGGGCTTCACTTCAGGATTACTGAACCCCAGCACTTCAATTTCCTTATCCACGTTCGTGATGTCCTCGCCGAACCGGCCAATTTTGGGAGAACTCCCTTTGCGGCCCGATGCCCCTTTAATAATTTTTCCGCAGAGCCTCTGTCCCGCATGGGCCAGCTTCGAGATAGCGTCCAATATCAAATATTTTTTTTCCAGTTGTTCTGCAAGCGCTTCAATATCAGAACAATCGTATTCCTGTGACAAGTCTTCGCAGACACCGAGAAAATCATTGCCTGGAATTACCTTTTTATCGTCAAGACTCGCTCTCCATAAAAGACCATAAGCCGACCGGAGCAAATCATTCACCCTAAGCCCACACCTGACAAGGGGCCGCAATCTAAAATTCATGTCAAAGCCAATCGCTGTTTCATAAACATTCACCTCAGAGTCCGAGGTGATCGTTTCAGGAAGACTCCACGACTGGGTTTTGATATGCCCTTCAATCGCTGAGAAGAGATGTTGTGGGCGAACCTTTTCTACACAAACAATATTGTTACAGTGGACTCCATAACTACATGGTGCGCAGGAAATTCCTGCCTGAAAAATTAAATGCCCAGGAGAAAACGGTGCTGTTTCATAAGGATGCGCATGAGCAAAAAAGAGCCCGACAATTTTTGTTCCTAGCGCCGCAGCCAAGTGCATCGTCCCGGTATCATTGGTAACCAGATATTCACATTTCTCCAACAGCTGAGACAATTCGCCGAGACTGGTTTTACCAGCAAAGTTCGATATTCGGTCCTTATTTCGCACCAGACTGATAATATCCTCAGCCACCTTATTTTCAGATTCCACACCAAAGATGAGAATTCTGGCATTGGTTTTTTCGATCAGCATATCTGCAAGATTTGCAAAAGCTTGAGCAGGCCACCTTCGGTCCTCCAGACTGGAGCCCGCCTGAAATCCGATCAAAACATCCTCACAATTTGAAGGCCACTCAGTGTCGAATGAAGGCTGGTTTTGTGGTCGCAGCACTTCAATGGAACGACCCTTTACATTAATCCCGGCACTACCGGAAAAAATCTCAACAAGGTTAAATTCATTATAAGTACGATTAAAAACCTCCACCCCAAAATACTGCATCCAGGGATGCCCTGTCATACGATCACCAAACTCATTGCAATGAAAACCAATGACATTTTTGATATCCAAGTAGCGCACCATGAGAGCGCTGAATTTTGAGTGACTCAAATTCACAAGCAGATCATAGTTCCTGCCCCTGATATCATCCAAAGACTCTTCAAGATACCGATATACCTTTATCCACGATTGGTCTTCCCAGTTCTCACTTATATCAAACTGCTTGAAGTTGAGAACGATTGAATCATCCACATTCGGTATAAGAGGTACAGCGCTGGCAAAATCGCTGGTAACCAAAAGAGTTATTTTTGATTCAGGATACTTTTCCTTCAATCCTCTAATCAGGGGAGTCGTCTGAATCATATCTCCCATTCGGGTCATACTGAGTATTAAAATATTTTCAGCCACGATCAGACATTCTCCTTTAAAATCTGATTCATCATCAAAAATAAAGACTCATTATTGTCCAACGCCCCTTCTCCCGCATGGATATGATCAACTACCGTCTTCAAGGAAAAAGGATGCTGGCCTCTGAACTGTTGTAAGTATTGACCCAGTTCTGTACTTTCACCTGCTTGTCCGATGCAATAATCCAACGGATCTCTCTCGATGGCTTCCATGGATTCAAGAGCAGGCTTGCGGTCCAGAAAAATATGCAGCAATAACTCCTGCATACGATGCTCCATAGTGTGCTCCTTCAGAACACGCTGGTAGGATTTTAAAGCAATTGTATTTCTTTCCTCAGGTCGGGCAAGATAATAATCAATTTGCTCGCGCATTTGATCCAGAGTGTCGAAAGCAATTATCTCTTCGCCCACTTTGAACATGCGTGACAAGTCTTTCCGGTTATCCACCAGTTGAAATCCCCGGCAGGCAGAAATCTCAAAAGTCCGTGGATTCACAAAATCACCATCTGGATTAATTCCATAATGGTAGGTGGAAGAATGCAGATTCAAATTAATTTTAGCGGCGTTATAAATTTTAACGGTTTCTTCTGTTGATACCCGTTTATTATTATTTTGCACCTGTCGGCCTAATGGCGTTTCCAGATTCCAACCTTCTCCCCATATCTTGAAATCAAGATCCATCAACCGGGGAAAAGACTGCACACGATTATGATAAGCCGCTCCCATGAATGAAATATCGGCCTGATAATCCTTCCCCATGCCCTCCAACGGCTTATGGGCATCCGGGAAACAAGCCTGCGGTAGGTAGTAGCAGTCTCGCACTCCTTTGGATCGCAATGCGTCATGAAACTCTCCGCCTTGCAAAGTAAAAATATGATCATAAGAAGTCGCTATCTCATTCCAATACGGCAAAGTCCTGAAATCTTCCACGAACCAGAAAACAACGGGAACTTGTAACGCTCTCAGTTTTTGAATCGCATCAGGTGTAAGTGGTGCCTGGGCAAGCGCCAGAACCAGATCCGGTTGAAATTCTGCGGCCTTAGCAGCTGCTATTTCACCCATGAAGTTCATAAAATTACGGGAAAGAATCTCAGAGTTTTCTGGATGGCGCGTCACTTTCTTTAACGAAAAAAAACCTTGCTCAAACGCTTCGCAATCTACGGTGGCGACCTCATGCCCCATATTCTTCAAAGCCCCGGCACAGTGATGCGCCGTTGGCAAAGAGCCGCCATACATGGGATTGACAATCATCACTCTGAGAGTGCGTTGCTGGAGCAGGCCTCTTATCACCAGACCCTCATCCAGCCTATTGTAGTAGGTCTCACCAATTCTTATGGAAGGAGAATGTTTAAAAACATTCCAGCAATCCGGTTCCAGCCGGGCAAGCAGGCAGGCAGGCGTTTCTCCAATCCTGAAACGCACCTGTGACAAAAAAGGCCGTATGTCTATGCATGTCATATAGGCCCTGAACAGAGTCATCAAAGGCTCTACGACGATCAACTCCCCCGGACATTTCTGGAGCAAGGCCTGAATGTGATAACCAAAGCCCAAACCATAAACCACCGTTTTGCGTTCCGGGTTGAGAACAAAATCCGCTGTCGTTTTTTGCCCTTCCTCTAAGGGACGGTATTGACTGTGCAAAGTAACTCCAGCAATTTTGGGAACAGGAAACCCATCCTTTGCTGAAATGACGTTAACATTCTCAGGAAAAGGTTGCAGGGCAACACGTTCCGCAAGTTCCGGATCGTATTCCCGCAGATGCTTTAGATTTTGATCGAAGAAATCCATTGTTATTTACTTAACACCACATCAGACCGTACACTCTCCATCATTTCCCTGGCAGCCTCATGTTCCGGGTCGAGAGCGAGGATATGTTCCAGGCTCTTGATCGAGTCCTCAAACTTTCCACTTTTGTACTGAACACCGGCCAACCCAAACCGCATACTCAGGTTAGCGGGATGAAGTTCCATGAATTTATTTAAATGCATCTCAATTTTCTCATACTGTTCCAGTTTATAGGAGAGCTCCAAAAGGAATTTGCAAGCAGAAAGGTTTTCAGGATTTGCGTCCAGAGCCCTGCAGAAGTAATCCACCGCTCCGTCCAAATCCTTCCTGTTAATCCTTGCCATGCCAAGGCCACAATAGGCTTTATCGTTATCGGGATCATGTTCCAGCGATTTGTTAAAACAAACATCTGCCCTTTTGCTATCGTTTCTGTGGAGCGCCAGCAACCCCGAGCCTAACCAGCCTCTGGAATTATCAGGTTGCTTCAAACAGGCTTGATCAAAGCAGGTCTCGGCCTTGTCAGGAAGTTGAAGCTTCATATAGCAATCACCCATGCCAATCAAAGCCTGAACGTTATCAGGAGATATTTTAATGATTTCACCAAAAAGCTTTAAAGCGATCTCAAAATCCCCCGAGTTCGATACCTCTGAAGCTTCCAACAACAAATGATCAATCTTTAAATCGGTATCGCCATCTTCAAACATGTCGTGTCCCTCATTTTTGTTAGCATTTATCGGGCTTGCAATGACTTGATATTGAAATACAAAAAATCGTTTAATCTCTTCAGGAGTTAAATCCTTGACCTGCGTCCTGCCAAAGTTAAGGGCTGTGGAATTTGCCAAAGAAAACTTTTCATATTGCGGGTCTAGAACCTCTTCAACGGCCTGAATGGAATAACCTGCCTTGGAAAATAGTTTCACGATTTCCTTATAGGTGAAGAAGCGGAGATGGGTTTCATCAAGAATTCCTTCTTTCTCATAAGTCCAGTTGCCTTCAATCAATTGATGGATCACTCCATGAAACTGGACATTAGGAATACTGGCCACAACGGTTCCTCCTTTTTTCAGTAAACGCCGGACTTTCAGCAAGGCAGAAAGAGGATCGACTAAATGTTCCAGAACGTCCGCAAACAAAATGCAGTCAAAGGAGCCATCGCTGTAAGGCAAATCAATCGTTTCAATACTACCTTGCAGCACATCATCAAGAACTTTTTTAGCAGCTTCGGCGGCCTGGGCATTCAACTCTATTCCTGCTACAAAGGCACCGGAACGTTTTTTGAGTTCCCGCCCTGTCATTCCCGCCGCGCAACCCACTTCTAAAATGCATTTCGCATCACTTGGAATGAGGGGAATCAAATCATTTCTGACATTTTCATAATAAGAGGGAGATTTTTCACTCGACGATTTTTCATTCATGCAGGCAGACTTCTTTTCCTCAATATTGCCAATTTTTTCGTTTAGGACTTGAATAATCGATTCCGCGCGATGCACATAAGTATGTCTGGCCAGCACCTCTTTCCTCCCGGCACTGGCAATCTTTTCCCTCTCCGACGCATTCTCAAGGTAATGAGAAATGGTTGCTTCAAGGTTTTCGTCGTCATAAATGACCAAATGCTCTTTATCCTTGAAGAGTTCTTCCAAGCCACTACCGGGCGCAGGGTCGGTGACCAGCATACTGCCGCTGCATAAAGCCTCGAACACCCGCATATTGAGATCATTATTGATGGCATTGTTAAAAACGATACGGGACTTACTGAAATGCTCTGCCATCTCATCCATGAATTTTCTCTGGCAATCCAGATCAAACTGTTTTTCTATTTTATCCAGGAGATTTCTGCGGCGGTCCCGCGTTGAAGAAATGGAACCGACAAAACCCACATCACATTGCTTTGAGACCGTCACCTTTCCATGTATTTCCGTATCGCAAGCCAGAGGTAGCCACATGACATTTTTGATCCCCGCCTGCGTCATGGTTTGTACATACGCTTTTTGCGCGAGAAAGACAAAATCGAAATTTTTGGCTATTTTAAGATGCCGGTCAAAATCTATATGAGTGTCTATGAGATAACAAACCTTGGGCAATGCATGTTCTTTCAGGTCTACCGGAATATCGCTCAAACCCGTCTCGACCCATAAATAAAAATCAGGCTGCCATCCATCGGGTAGTCCTTCCATGACCTCTTTCAATGAATCCGCATTCCCTCTGTATATATCCTGTGGGGTGATTTCCCAATTCAGGGCTTCAAGGTTCCAAAGTTTGATGGCTTCTTCACTAATCTGAGCACCGCATGTAACGACATTGTGGTTTTGCCGGAAAGCTCTTTCCAGATAATGCGCGGTGGTAGCGGGATAGGACACAAAATCCATCAAAATATTTTTGCGGATTTTTTCCTGAAACGGGATGGCCTCTTTTTGTAGGTTGATTCCGGTTCGATGCAAAAAATCTAGAACCGATTTTTCAATCGCCTTCTGCCAGGACTGAAGAAACCGGTTTAACGGAAATTTTTCCTGGACAGTTTTTTGCGCTTGTTCCCCTAACCTCCTGGCCTCTTCCGGGTTCTTTAAAAGAGATTCAATGCGCTGATTTAAATAGTCGAGGTCTTTCGAGATATAACCATTTTTACCATCTTCAATGGGTGAAGATTTGTTCCATGAGCTGACCACCGGCATTCCGGTAGCCATGGCTTCAAGCATACTCAAATTATATCCATCCTCATATTCGTCCACCGTGGTATTGATGAATACCCTGGATCCCCTGAAATTTTCCAATAGATCCTGAAATCCTTCAGACAATCGCGAGCCAGGAATATTAGGGTTGAGACCCAAGGTCGTCAAAGGATGGCATCCCACGATTTGTTGACTGATGGAATAACCCATCATCAAATCCCGTTCCTGAAGAAGGTTGCCGACTTGCAGAACCGTCTCCCTGTCACCGAGGTAGCCGCCATATTCCGAGACATCCAGTCCAGGCCGAATCAATTCGCCGGTCAATCCCCAGTCCTGTCGCTTTTTCTCAGAGATAAAAACTTTGTGGACGTCCTTTAGAAGAAAATCCACTTGGTCCAGATACTCTTTCCGGTTCACCTTGTCTTTGCCCAACTTGATTTCAGTGGTCAGGCAGTTGTGAAATACAGCAATCTTGGGGAGGGAGTAGTCCTTCACCACTATTAAATCTTTAATGTTGTGTGCGATAATGAGGTCGAGTTCGCCCAGTTCCAGCATTTCCTCAGCTATTTTTTGGGAGATAAGGCGTACGTTTTGTGGAACAGGACGCATATTCTCATCCCAGCGGCGGTAGTGGCCGGGAGCAATTTCAGGCTCAACGATGAGGAATTCATGGCCTGTCCGCGCCAGCAGGCACAGATAAGGTTCGTGCCAATTAAATGAAAGGATTTTCAATTTCATGGGCAAGGAAGCTCCAGAGAATAAAAGACTGTCCTTTCCTTTTTCGGTGAAACGGGAGAATGACTTAACCCTTATTATTTATGGCTTTGGAACCGGGGGGAATACCAGAAAACAGGCTATGCGGGAACCCAGAAAATTAATTTGTAACCAACCGGTAAGAATTTCATCTTATTAACGAATAATTCAAATAAAAATCATCAAAAATAGAACATAGAAATCAATTTTATTCCTTTAATTATTAACTTAGGCAATAACTCCAAAAATCCATGTCATACGATCCAAATTCAAAAAAAATAAAGAGTCGGGAGCGGCTGATTGAATACCGTAAGGCTTTTCTAGAGAAGCAGGCGCTAAAAGGGGAATTTCCTCAAGGCCATGGAGATCTTAACCGTGATGGAAATCCGACAGTTCCGCCGGGTCAAAGTGTAGTCGAAACCTGGCCGGTGCTGGATCTGGGGGTGACCCCCGAGCTGGATGAATTCTCATGGAATCTGACTGTTTCAGGTTTGGTCAAGACTGTGAAGACCTTCGATTGGGAGGAGTTTCTCAAATTACCGCAAACCACGGACATTTCCGACTTTCATTGCGTCACCACTTGGAGTCGACTGAACAATAATTGGAAAGGTGTAAAATTCTCCGATATCGCCAAACATTGCGAGGTGCTCCCCAGCGCCAAGTTTGTCTATATCAAGGCTTGGACGGATACTCAACGAATTTACCACTGGAAGAAGCCATGAAATACGATGTCCTGTTGGTCCATGAATGGGAAAACCAACCCCTTGTCAGGGAACATGGAGGTCCTGTGCGGATGATCACCCCACAACTCTACGCATGGAAAGGGGCCAAGTGGATCGGCGAGATCATTTTTCGAGATAGCGATGAACTGGGGTTTTGGGGAAAAAGAGGCTATTCCAACACTGCGGAACCCTGGCTGAACGACCGTTACTGCTGAAGCTAATGTTCACGTCACACGTAAAGTTTTCAATTTCGAAAAAGATTCAGATTCCATGATCGCCTTGACCCCGGCATCCCCTATTCCCGTGTCGAACAACAAGAGGCTTTCAATATTGGTCAAGGTTTTAGTGTTGGCAAGAAGTTTGGCCGACTCCAAATGCAGATAATTTCGCGCCAAGTTGAAATGTTTAACCCTTTGCAACACTTTCGATTTAGCCAGAACCTTAATACCCTTCGGGGTAATATCCGTCCGATAAAAATTTAATTTTCTCAGATTGGCAAAGGTTGGCGCCTTCGCCAGTGTTATCAGAGTTTCATCCCCGACAGGATTTTCCTGAAAAATTAATACCTGCAGTTTTCTGAATTTCTCCGATTGAACAACGGCCAACCCACCTTCGGGCCCAATATTGTTATAGCGTAAATCGAGGAGAGAGAGATTTTCCGCAAAATCAGCCGACGGCAACTCCATAACCCCTTTATCCGAAATATTATTTTCTCCAAGATACAACCGCTTCAAATTTTTAAACTGGTGACAATGAAACAAATGGTGAGCACCGCGCCAAGTCAGTTTATTTCGGGAAAGGTCGAGGTTCTCCACCTCAAAGATCCGTTTGGTTTGAACCAGGGCTTCGATCCCCTCATCGCCAATAAACTTGCCATTCAATTCCAATGCCTCGCCATCAAGGCTTTCATCGATAACCCGATTAATATAATCCAACTTGACCTGGGTAACCATATTCAATCTCTCTTGGGCTTTAAGTTGAGGGCGCAGCGAAAACCAATATCATTAAAACCCCGCGATAAAGGATAGCTCCAGTCCCGATATCCCGATGCCATCGCAACCACCGAATCTGACCACGAGCCGCCTCTTCTAACTTTCATAATGCCTCGTGTTGGTCCTCTGGGATTATGCAGGATATCGGCATAATAAAACTTGACCGAGAACCAATCCGCAACCCATTCCCAGACATTTCCACCCATGTCATGAAGTCCGCCCGAATTGGCAGGAAAAGACCCGACCGGGGAAGCCTTATCGTTCAACTTCAATCCACCTCTGGCAGGAGGATTCATAAGATCGAACCCCTCACCCCAGGGAAAGTGACAACCATCACCGTTGCCTGCGGCTCTTTCCCACTGAGCTTCACTGGGAAGCGCCTTACCAATCAAGTGGCAATAGTCCGCAGCTTCATACCAATTGAGTTTTGAAACCGGGCAGTTGTCGCAGTCAGAAAAAATACTGCGGCGCAGATAATGTTCTTCGAATAATTTTTCAAATTTTTCGTTGGTGACTTCAAACTTATCGATCCAAAACGCATCCAGGTGAACCTTCTGCTCCGGGGCTCCGTGTTGCGGTCCGAAACGGTCACAACCTCTTTTGAACGTGCCCCCGGGGATCAGAACCATACCTTCAGTTATACTGGATTCCTGTCCCGAAACGGGTTGAGCGCAGACAATAAAAAGGACGCCCACGCACAGGCGCTGCAATAACCCAGCGATATAAGTAAGCTTCGGGAAACTCACGCGAATTCTCTAAGTGCTCCCAATATGGCAAGTGTTGCCTTAGATCGGTTTAAAGTATAAAAGTGAATACCCGGGGCCTTGTTCTGCAACAATTCCCGGCACTGTTCAATAGCATGCTCAATACCGATCTGCCGAACCTTTTCATTATTATCCTGAACCCCTTCAAATTTAGCCAGTAAGGCTGGGGAAAGAGTCGCCCCACACATTTTGGTAAATCGCTGTATCTGCTTGAGATTCAAAATAGGCATGATTCCAGGAACCACAGGAACATTGATATTTTTCTTTTGCGCTCTATCCAAAAATTCAAAATAGTAGCGGTTATCAAAAAACAACTGGGTAACCAGGAAATCCACCCCACTGTCCACTTTTCGTTTTAAATTTTCTATATCCTTATCAAGATCCTTACATTCCACATGCCCTTCAGGGTAACAGGCCGCGCCAATGCAAAATGAAAAATTTTTTTTCATGAAGGCCACAAGCTCATTGCCATATTCAAAGCCGCCTTCTGTTTTTACAAATTTTTCCTCGCCCTGTGGGGGGTCGCCCCTCAACGCAAGAACATTCTCAATATTTTGAGCCTGCAAACTTTCAAGCACCGAACGGATCTCCTGCTGGTCATGCCCAACGCAGGTCAGGTGGGCCATGCTTTCAATACCTATATCATTTTTTATCTTTCCAACCAGATCAACGGTTTTAGCCCGCGTACTCCCGCCTGCCCCGTATGTCACCGACACAAAGCCTGGCGCAGAAGGCTTTAACTGGCCAATCGTTTCGAATAAAGCTGTAAAGCCATCGGAATCCTTCGGAGGGAAAAATTCATAAGAAAAAACCGGGGATGATGAGTTTAGCTTTTCATTTATTTTCATGGCTCGATAATAACACAAGGCACCTCTAGCGAGGCAGTCAAAAGCTATTACAATCTGCCCCCGGCGGTACGCCGGTCAGGATGGATCAGGTATATATTCGTAAATACCAAACTTCTTCAGGTAGGATAAAAATGAAACCACATTCACCAGTTCGACCGGCTCATCTTCAATTGAGTTAATCGCTTCATTGGTAAAGTATCCGGTGGTGATCAAAATTCCCCGCGACGCACCCTCCCCCTTCACCGTATCTAAAAAACCCCTAACTTTCATTTCATTAACCGTTTTTCCTGGAGGATCAATAATGCAGAGGGCAATATAACTGCCGCCGACGACAGGCGTCTCATCATTCAAGGCAAGTTCCAGCTCATGATCGTCTGCCCAGACAGAGTGAACATACTCAAGATTAAATTTTTCCAGAAATTCGATACACTTCGATTTGAAGGCGTCTCTATCGTTGAGGTAGAAGGGGACATCTGAGGGACTGTCGAAATGAATCTGCTCTTGCGGAGCGGGAGGTGAGGTTTTCTTCAAGAAAAAAATCAGGATAATACCTATAAAAAATGCAACGAATATAATCCCGAAGATGGCCACTTATTTTATCATTTCATCCCAAATTTTTTCTTTTTTACCTTCTTTTATCCAGCGGTCGTTTTTGATCATCTGGCTAACTGCAACCCAGAACACCCAAGCCACAAACAGTAGCATAGTTCCGATGGGGATATTATCCGGCTTGGTCGCGATTAAAAGAAAGTTTTCGAGTCCTGAGTTTTCCATTTTATGAGCTCTGTTAGCGTTAATGATTAATCATATTACATTTTAGACGGATGGAGCAATTCTATTTGTCTTCTTCCTCTTCCTCTTCGTCATCTCCACCCTCTTCAGCAGCACGTTCTTCACCAGCAGCCTCTTCTTCACCCCCGCCATCTCCCAAGCTCACATCAAAGTCCAGCTCAGCGGTGTTGTAGGCAACGATCAAGTCTTTCAACGTATTCACCTGGGTGTCTACATCACCCACCGTTTTGATCTCACTGTATTTGGTCGGTATTTTATATTTATCGCCATCCTTAACCCAATGAGAAGGCATCGGGGTCCAAGGGATCAGAGTGCGGGTGTCTTTGAGCCATTTTGGTATCCAATCCTGTCGCAGCCTTTGACTGGCCAATGAGAATTCAATTCCTTTTTGCCCATCATCATGGCAACGTCCGCAGTCCATATAGCTGACCATTTCAGCGCCTTTTTGTGCAACAGCACTATCTTTACTTTGGTGGATACCCGCCTCATAGCCACTACTTGGAGATAACGCTTCAAAGTAGGCCGTCAAATCCCTCACTTCTTTATCGGTGAAAAAGAAAGTGGGCATCTTTACCTTGATCCAGGTTCTAACAGGTGTCGGCTCTTTCAGAAAAGAGAACAACCAGGAAGCTTTGAGCCGTTCCCCCACATGATAATCTCCCATATCCAGTGGAGGAGGATACTGAGCTGTTGCCGTGAGATATTTCTGTATGTGCCCGCCTTCGCCTTCAACATTATGGCAAGCCTTACAATTATATTTGGTGACCAGGCGACGCCCGGCTTCAATCGTTTGCTCTTTATCTGTGAGAATCCGTCGGTAATTCGGAGGAATATTTGATCCATTAAAACCCTTCAGCAATACAACCAAGGCATCAATTTCATCCGGTGCGAGGTGGAAATTGGGCATTTTGTCTAAAACACGCTCGGTCCTGAAAGAGTTCGGTTTTTTCAATTTGGTTTTAACCCAAGATTCCCAAGTATGCGGAATATGTGAGTCACCAAATTCTAGTTCCACAACCATTTTTCTGCCAAAGGAGGATAGCTCCGGCGCGATTCGGCCTTCCTTCTCCATTCCCTTAATGTCATGGCAGGCAAAACAACCTCTACGACGAACTATGGTCTCCCCGTGTTTGATCAACGCAGGATCTTGCAGTTTTGCTTCAAGTCCGGGGATCACTTCTTCTTTGCCAAACTGAATGAGATAGGAGGCTATATCAGATGCCTGTTCTTCATCCAGTCTAAGATCAGGCATTTTGCTCTTTTCGTTATAACTGTGAGGATGGCTGATCCAGGTTACCAACCAATCGGCATTGACCTTATTGCCAATTCGGCTCAGATCAGGACCAAAGGTTTCTCCTTTACCATTGAGTTGATGACATCCCTGACAACCCACAGATTCGAATAATTTCTTGCCCTTATCCTCATCGCCGGATTCAAACTTGGCGGGCAACTCATAATTTTTCTCAGAAGAAGCTAAAAGATATGCCGTGGCCCCCATCAAGTCTTTCTCGTTAAACCCAAAATCAGGCATTCGGGTTTTGGGAAGATATTCTTTGGGATTTTTGATCCAACGGTACAACCAACTCGGATTAACCTTGCTGGCAATCCGCAAAAGCCGGGGACCCACCTTGGCCTCATTAGAATAACCATCGGCTAAATGACAACCATGACATCCCAATTTAAGAAAGAGTCTTTTGCCCTTCGACAAGATCGGAGCCCCTTCCAGATCGACGACTTCGGCGTGACAGTTTCTGCACGTTGCCTGCTGGAGCTTGCCATGGAGGATGGGCTCATTAACTTCAACCGTCTGATCCGTCTCATGGTGCGAACCATGAGCGTGCTCAGCCGGAGCTGTAACTGTTCCCTGCCCCAAGTGACACCAGGTACACCCCGTCACTCCAGGAGGATGCTTCTTAATTAGAATTTCAAGATCCGGATGGGTCTTTAAGGGCTGCGCAAAATCCTTGTAATGTTCGTCCTGATATGAAATATGGCAGGTCATACACCGGTCTACCCGGTAAATAATTTCTTTGAAACTATTTTTACCAAATCCCGGAATAACGGTTTGAAGGATTTCAGCAGGACGCCAGAAAAAAGGAAACGGCTTGTAATAATCCATCGTCAGCTCATGCTGAGTCCTGTTCATGACTAGTTTAGCCATATCTTTTTCCAATTTGATATAGCCGGACTTCACCTCCAATAATCTATTTTCTGCTTCTTGTAATATCCCTTCTTTTTCTGCGATGACTGGATCAAAAGAGGCCACTTCAGCTTGCCCAGCATTATGGGTCGCTAATTGCACATCATAATTTTCCCCTTCGTGCATGGCCTTTTTATACCAGTAATAAGCCTCATCAACCCGGCTACCGGCGAATTTCTTCTGCTCTTTCTGCTCATCAACCGCCACCTGTTTGAGACGAACTTCTTCAACCAATTCCAGATAGGCATCCGAAGACTCCAACTCACTTTCAGTTTTTTGCAGGCCTTCCCGGATCTGTTTCTCAGTCTCGGCGATTTCAGTGTTGACCGCTTTCCATTTACCTTCCGCTACGGCAAACTGCTCCTTGAAATACTGATCCTGATAAGTCTTGAATCCTCGGCGTGCGTATTCGTCGTCCCAGAACGCCCAAAGCGTGACAAAAAGCGTTACCGCTGAAACCAGAAAAAAGAGGAAACTGTACGAGGTATGCTCGTCAAACTCCCCTTCTTTGAATTCTTTTTTTTGCTCTTCTTCTGCCAATGTATTTCTCGATCTTGAAGCTATTAAATATTAAACCAGGGTGTCACCAGTACATACTTGATATTGAAACCCAGCCTGAGAACAATTTTGATGACCATGCCAACCATAATCAGGAGTAGCTGAATCTTTATGAACATTCTCACGAACCCGACGCTCTTGAGTGCCTTGCGTTCCATGAAAAAATAGACTGCCGTGCCTATCGCAAAATACGCCGATAGCACCATTCCCCCAAACAACATGGCCCCATTGTAGGTCCGCACACCAAACGCATAGGGCAGATCCACACTGGTTAGGGCCACGACCTTATGTGGGTCCCAATACTGCCAGGGCATGAACAAATTCCAACCCGGTCCTCGCAAGAAAACCCCCATAATGATCAAAGCGATCCAGAGCACCAGAAAACCAAAGCAGTAAACCCATATCGCTACTTTTCTTTCATGATAGGTGTAATACCCGTTCCCTTTAGGATTCACATCCAGATAAGGAATCAGCATCAGTCCAACAATGATAAGGACGGGAGCCACAACACCCGCAAACCATGGGTCGAAATAAACCAGAATGTCCTGAAGCCCAAGAAAATACCAAGGCGCTTTAGATGGGTTTGGGGTTTTGGTAGGGTTGGCCGCTTCTTCCAACGGCGCATCAATAACAATGGACCAAACCGTAAGAGCCACTATGGTGACAATAGCGCAAAGGAACTCCAGTCGGACCAGATAGGGCCACACGTGGAGCTTATCTGGAACTGCTTCTATCTTTTTCTTGGGTGCTGCTGCAGCCTGAGCCATTTTTTCCTATCCCCTTATATAAACCTGCCCTAAAGAGGGCCGGAAATTCCACCATCCTTACGGATTCGCCAGAAATGCACAATCATCAAGGCCCCGGCTATCAAAGGAATAAATATACAATGCAACACGTAAAACCGTAATAGAGCAGGAGGACCGACCACGCTACCCCCGATCAATAAGGAACGAGCGTCATACCTTGGAGTCGCTCCGACAAATTCTGCAAACGGACCTTCATTTCCCAGAAACGGAGTCGCACGAGCCATGTTGGTGCCTACGGTGACCGCCCACATCGCCAATTGATCCCAAGGCAGGAGATAACCGGTAAAACTGAGGAGCAGCGTGAACGTAACCAGAAATACCCCAATGACCCAGTTAAACTCTCTCGGCGGTTTATACGAACCGGTTAAAAAGACCCGAAACATATGCAACCACACGGTGATAACCATGGCATGAGCCGCCCAACGATGCATATTTCTCATGAGCATGCCGAAGGGAACGTCGTATTGCAAATACTTCATATCGTAATAGGCGTATTCCCCAACAGGACGGTAATAGAACATCAGGATAACCCCGGTCACGACGGTGGAGAGAAACAGAAGAAAAGTGATCCCCCCCATGCACCATGTGAATTTGATTCGCAGGGCGTGACGATGAATCTTTACAGGATGAAGATGCAGCCAGACATTACTGGCGATCTGCAGAACACGGTTTCGAGGTGTGTCCGCATAACCATGCCGGAAGCTAGAAGTCCAGATCTGTGACTCTGTAATCTCTTTGGCAATTTCAGTGAATATCTTGCCACTTTTAATTTTATCCATCAATTCCGCGATGCTCGGAATCTGTGGTGAATTACTTGCCAAAACTCAATCCTCCATCAAACAAAAAGTTTCGCCCCTGGTTTGCCCCACTCATCCTTCTCAAAAAGAAATTTCTTACTTTTATCAACGATGATCTGCCCATCCGGAGCCAGAGCAACCTTTAGTCTCTCTAAAGCCCGCGGGGCCGGGCCTTCAAAGTTAATCCCTTGCTTGGTAAAACCACTACCGTGACAGGGGCATTTGTATTTACTTTCTGTTTTCAGCCAACGGGGAGTGCATCCCAAATGCGTGCATAATGCAAAAATGACATAAATACCCTCCAAGTCCCGAACAATCCAAACACGCTGGTCTTTAACGAATTTGGTGCTGACTTCACCGACTGTGTAGTCACTGGGATTTCCCGCCTTGAATATCGGGGAAGGCTCAAAAAGGACACGCGGGAAAAGCAGTCGCGCAAAATACAGGGAGGACAACCCAAGGGAACCTAAGAACGCAGCCCAACCCGCCAGCGAGAAAAATTCCCGACGCGACCAGATGGTGTTTTGCGCCTCATCTTCCTTAGCATCCTTGGATGCTGATTTTTCTTTCGTCTCTGCCTCAGCCATAAGCTCAATAATACCTAATTTTATAAGGACATCAGTGACTTTTTAAGACCCGGTTGACAACCCGGAACAGACTGTCAAAGTGTTGGTTTTTAACATAATTAAAATATCGAGTCAAGGCAAGAAGTAATTGGCCTGAAACCACCTTTTTTATGGGGACTTCAAGGCCCTCGAACAATTCCGGGCCGCCTCGCACAAGCCTCTAATTTTAGACCCCTCAGAAGTGATGGAATTAGCCAGATTACCCACCGTGACCCCCTTTTTAATCAACAATAAAAGTATCGGCATCCAATCAGCAGCCTGATGTGAAATGATTTGTACCCCAACAATCAGACGTGACCTTTTATCTGCGACAACTTTATATTTTCCCCCGGTTTTGGGAAAGGACATATTTTCGGCGCCTGTAAAATCCTCCTTGAACACACCCTCGACAGGATGAAATCCTTGAAATGGAGCCGTCTTCATGGAACAACCCACATAGGCCACATCAGGAACCAGGCGGACAGTTTGTGGAACCCACTCCCGGTTTAATATTCTTTTCTTCCCCATGGCATTTTCCGCGGCAACTTTGCCCTCTTCCTGGGAAAGCGTATCGCTAGTCAATTCGCCGGCACTACTTCCCACAGCATACACTCCGGGCAAGCTCGTCATCATGGAATCGTCAACAAATATTTTTTGATGTTCTCCTAAACGAACCCCCAGTTTTTCAGCGACTGCATTATCATCCATCCCGGCCCTGTCACCGGCATTAATTATTTGATGGACAGAGAACTTGATACCGGTCTCCAAAGTGATTTCCAGTTCATCGCCATTTTTGTAAATTGAAATCAACTTTTTTCCCGGAAGGATTTTAATTTTCTTCTCTTTGAACTGGCGTTCTATCTCAACATTGAAGTCGCTATCCATTTGCGGAAACAATTCTTTTTCTTCATAACAAAGAAAAACTTTGCATCCCCTTCTATTGAGCCCCAGCGCCGTCTCACTGGCAAAGGGCCCCCCGCCTACAACAAGAACTTTCTCAGGAAGCGCGGGGAGCTTTGATATCTCATCGATGTCTATGACAATCCCATCTTCACGAGGCAAGGTCGACGAAAAACGGGATACAGAACCATAAGCCAGAATGACCGACCTACCCTTTAAGAGTAAATGTTCACCATCGCTCTTTTGAACACTGATCTCCGTCGGACTCGCAAGCCTTCCCTCCCCTTCTATAACGGACACACCGGCGGCATTTAGTTTTTCTCCCGCCAATTGAGAATATCGCTCAGTTTCGGAGTTTAAAATCGTTTTATAGTCTTCCCAACTCATCGAAGGCAGGATGCCGTTTTCAATAAAAAGCGCATTTCTTCTTTGAAAACCCGCCTGCCCTATAGGGTCTCTTTCAATCAGGCAGATGTTTCCACCCAGTTCTGCGGCTCTCAGAGCGGCAGAAACCCCGGCCAGCCCTCCCCCCAACACCAGCACATCAAATTCTTCCATGTAATCAGACCACTAAAAATGAAGGTTCATAACGATTAAGTCTACACCACCCAGATTCAACTATATCAAGTTAATCGCCGCAACAACGGTAATAAGGACCAAACCTATAGAAGCAATAACGGCGTGCAATGTCACGTTAAGCCTTCGGGTGAACGGAACAGCAAGAAGAAGGTACCCGAAAACAAGATAGGCAAAAATAGACACTCGTTCAGTTTGATAAAGATGAAACAGAAACAAGGCATAACTTGTAATCACCGCCCCAAAAAGCAAGCGATGAAGTCGGTAGCCCTTTTTCCGCTTGTCGCTGGGAAGAATACTAACCCCGACAATAATATTAGCAATGGTTAAGAGTAACGCAAAAAATATGGCTAGGAAGCCGGGCGAGGAAAATAAATCTTCTAAGGTGGTGGGAGGCATTCAATATGAGGAACAACAAAAAAATAGCTGTAAAAAAACAGGGCGAAACTTTACAAATCCATCACAACCTGATTTCGCCCATTATTTTTGGCTCTATACATGGCTTTGTCAGCCCTTTCAAACAAGCTCAACTCCGTATCATCCTTGCCAACAATAGCAGCCCCTATACTGATCGTGACTTTCAGCTTTTTATCATCATCAATAAAATAATCCCTTTCAACCTCTCGGCAGATTTTTTCTGCTAACTGGCTGGCAATTTTTGCATCTACCCGGCTTAAAAGAACGACAAACTCTTCCCCACCATACCGGAAAATCTGGTCAGAGATTCGTATGGCATTTCGCACCGTCCCCGCAACCGACTTCAAAACCTTGTCTCCTATTTGGTGTCCGTAGTCATCATTAAATATTTTAAAATGATCGATATCCAGAATCAAAAGCGCCCACTCCTCTTTGTAACGCTTAAATTCATTGATCATCTGGCCCATCTTTAAATTGTAGGCGCCTCGATTAAGCACATTCGTCAAAGGGTCCACCAGAGCCTGGGCCTCACTCTGCTCCAGTTTCTTAGCCAGAATAATGGAATTCTTTCTGTGTTCTTCCAACTCATCCTGCAACGTGCGGGAATGTTGCCGTACCCTCTGCATCTCTCCGACAAAACTATCTTTCAACCTCACAATATCCTGAATATTATCGGCGCTTTCTATATTTTCCACACATTCGGCGATGTTGGTTTCAAATCCACTGGAGGTGGACATCACCGACTTAATGGTATCCACCACTTCAAGGACCATTGTTTTAACAATATCTTTTTCCTCTTCGATAAACTGCTGCTTAATGATCTGCCTGTCAAAAAATTCCTCAATATCTTTACCCAGCTCGGTAGCCGGGCTAACCCGGACACCTTTTTTCACCACAGCTTCCAAGTCCTTAAGTTTTTTAGCCAATTCATCGTCAACGGGTAGTGACTTTTTAAGGCCTCGGATGCAGGAAACCAGCAAGTTGGCTATACGCTCAGAAAACTCGCGCGGGGGAGCAGCGGGTTTATCCGCTTTTGGAGCGATAGATTTTTCAGCAGATTTTCGTTTAATAACCACTAATGAATACTCATCGGAAAAAATTATAGCATTTGGATATTTAAAGTTGGTGCCGATGGGGAGAGTCGAACTCCCACGGATCGCTCCATACGCCCCTCAAGCGCACGTGTCTACCAGTTCCACCACATCGGCACCCTGTGTGTGTAAAAGGGTCTAATTCGAAGGATTATCAGACGAGCCCTGGGGCTCTGTGGCTTTGTCAGGAAGAGACTCTTCAATACCTTGAATAACAGAACTTGATTTTTTGTTGTTTGAAAAAGTCGCCAAGGTCAAGGAGGTGACCATAAATAAAATAGCGATTCCCGTAGTCAATTTGGTAAGGAAATTTCCAGCCCCACTACTGCCAAACATGGTTTGGCTACTACCTGCACCAAGCCCCGAACCCATTGCCGCACCCTTGCCTGCCTGTAAAAGTACGGTAAGGATCAAACAAAAAGCCGCAAGCACATGCAATACTGTAATTATTGTATTCATCAGTTTTTTAAAATTACCAGTTTGTTACAAATTATCTACCCAGAACTTTTGATTATGACTAAAAAGCTGTCACGGTTCAAGGGAGGATTTAATAATAGCATAAAATGACTCAAAATTCAGGCTCGCCCCACCGACCAGCGCTCCATTTATTTCTTCTTCGCGCAAAAGTTCTGCACAGTTTTCGGGGGTCACACTCCCGCCATAAAGGATTCTCGCACCCATCTTTTCAGAAAACCCCTGCCTCTCGAACAAAAATTTTCTGATAAATTTATGGATATCAACAGCCTGTTCCGGAGTAGCATTAAGGCCCGTTCCGATAGCCCAAACCGGTTCATAAGCGATTGCCAGATGGGCGATGCTCTCGCCAGACAACCCGGCCAGACCGCCTGACAACTGGGTCTCGATGACACTCAGGGTTTCGCCAGCCTTTCTCTGCTCTCCGGTCTCCCCGACGCAAACCACGGCAGTAATCCCCATCTGCATGGCAAGGTGAACCTTTTTGTTGACCGTTTCATCCGTTTCGCCGAATAGCTGGCGCCTTTCTGAATGACCGATCAAGGCATAACCACATCCCACATCCTTCAACATTTTAAGCGAGACTTCGCCGGTATAGGCGCCCTTGCTTTCAAAATGGAAGTTTTGCCCTGCCAGACCCAGACTCGAGCCTTTTATAATCTGGCTAACTGGATACAGCGATGTAAAAGGAGGCGCAATGACCACTCCTTCGACGGCTGACAATCGGTCAACGAGTGACCGAGCCAGATCACAGGCCTCAGAGGCCAGCATATTCATTTTCCAGTTGCCGATGACAAGCGGGATAGTCACAACTTTATCCTGACGGGGGATTCGAAAATGAACCGGGTGTTTCAGGTATCAGGCAATAAACTTCAAAAGATCTTTAACTCTGCTGGAATAGCCCCACTCATTGTCATACCAGGCTAAAACTTTCACCATATTACCTCCGATGACTTTGGTAGAAATTCCGTCAATGATCGACGAGCAGGAATCCCCATTAAAATCGATGGATACCAGAGGTTTTTCTTCGAACCGCATTATCTTATTCAAATATCCTTGAGACGCTTCCTTCAAGGCCTGATTAACCTCCTCGGCGCTGGTATTTTTCTCAACCTCAACCACCAGGTCGATCAGGGATACATTAGGAGTCGGAACACGAATGGCCATACCATCCAGCTTGCCTTTTATTTCAGGCAGCACTAATGCCACCGCTTTTGCTGCACCTGTGGTGGTAGGAATCATTGAAAGGTTCGCCGCCCTTGCCCGCCTCAGGTCGGAATGAGGCAAGTCCAGAATTTTTTGGTCATTCGTATACGAATGAATGGTCGTCATCAGTCCTTTTTTAAAACCAAATTTTTCATGCATCACTTTAGCAACCGGAGCCAGGCAGTTTGTGGTGCAGGAAGCGTTGGAAATAATCTGATGCTCAGAAGAAACGTAGGCTCCTTCATTCACGCCCAAAACGATGGTCACATCCGGGTCTGTTGCCGGAGCGGAAATAATAACTTTTTTTGCACCCGCCTCAATATGCTTCTTTGCCGCATCACGCTTGGTGAATAACCCTGTGGACTCAATAACAATATCCACTCCCAAATTTTTCCAAGGCAAATTAGCGGGGTCGCGTTCAGCAATAATTTTTATATGTTTCCCGCCTATGATCAATCCGTCAGAATCAGATTGCACTTCCTCAGAGCTAACTCCCTGAACAGAATCATATTTAAAAAGGTGCGCCAACGTAGCGGAATCCGTTAAATCATTGATGGCCACAATTTCAAAATCCGAGCATTCAGGATCCTTCAATATGCATTTCAATACCGCCCTGCCGATGCGCCCAAAACCATTAATGCCGACCTTCGTTGTCATTTTTATTTAACAGCCTTTCAGGGAAAACTTATTGAAAATATGTGAGTTAAACTAATAGAGGATAGCAAAACAACAGGAAAGCTCAATCACTCTGAAGCTATAGAGGGAGTATGCAAAATTTACAAATTCAAGTCAATACAAACCTGAGAGCAATCTTAAAATCAAACAGGGGGTTGTTAATCCGCCGCAGGGACCGGATTTCTAGAGGCATTGTCCTTCGATTCGGCTGCAGTGAGATAGGTGAATAAAATATGATCTATCTCATCGCTGATCTCCAAAGTTCTTTCAGCGCCATTCACCAAACGTTTGAACTCATTGATCAAAAGTCTCTCCTCATCCACCGATGATTCGAGTTCCATTTCTATCCGCTTAACATCCTCCAAATGTCGGGCTCCGGCTTCTTCCAGAGTTCTCATTTGTTTCTGAGCTTCATCTTTTTTAACGAGAATTTCACCACGAGCTCTTGCCAACTCAGTACGCAGTTTTTCAATAGAAAACAATTCTCCATCCAGACGCTTAAAGCTCTGGTCCAGACTTTCCAGATAACTTCGCCGCCGTTGTATCAGGTATTCCCGGGAGCCTGCAGGATCCAGATCGCCACTATCTCTATCATCCACAAGGGCTGTGTCCGGAGATCCGTTTAAAAGTTCTTCGTACCGGGCTTTAATAGAATTTTCCTCGGTTTGCAGTTGTCCCAGGTTGTTGGAAATTTTGTCTATATTCTGAGTATATATATCGATGTTCCGCATGAGGGTTTCCAGATTCTCGATATTATTCTTCACCTGTTGACCGATGGAGGCCAGCTTCCCCTCTATAGACAATCGGAAGGTTTCTTTATACTGCAAGACTCGGCCAAAAGTCTCCACGACACGGGAGTATTCCCGCGCACTGAAAATTCCACGCTCTCTAATCAATAAATTATCCTGGGCAACCTGAGAAGACTGGTTAAAATCTGTCATCACCACATCCGTCAATATTTTGGTAAAATTAACTTCAAATATTATACCGCAAGTTTTATACCAAACTCATAAAAAAATCATCAAAACAGCAACATTTTCAAGGAGTTCTATATAAATCCCGGTTCAGCCTTGCTGCACGCTTCCCGCTTTAATTGAGCGAATCATCTCTGTCACAGCATTTTCCATTCCGCCATAAACCGCCTGCCCGACTATGAAATGGCCAATATTGAGTTCCTCAATTTCCGGGATTGCGGCTATAGCCTTTACATTCTCGTAATTCAAGCCATGCCCGGCAAAAACCTTCAATCCCTTTTCGGCGGCCCTTTTAGCGCTTTTCTGTATGCGTTCCAGCTCCGCTTCAACTTCTTCAGCCGACTCAAGTTCCGAGTATTTACCGGTATTGATTTCTATGCTATCCGCCTTAATTCTTTGTGCTGCGTCCACCTGCTTCGTATCAGGGTCAATGAACAGGCTGAACAAAATTCCTTTGCCATGCATCTTTTCCCCAATTTCTGTTAATGCCTTCTCCTGAGAGCAAACGTCCAACCCTCCCTCGGTTGTGATTTCCTGACGCTTTTCCGGAACCAGCGAGACCTGATACGGCTGAATCTCCAAAGCCAGTTCAACCATCTCCTCGGTAGGAGCCATTTCCAGATTCAATGGAGTGCTGACCCCTTGTCGAATGACTCGCACATCGTCATCCTGAATATGCCGTCGGTCTTCCCTCAAATGGATAGTGATCCCCTCTGCCCCGGCTTTTTCCGCCAACAGCGCCGCTTTTAAGGGACTCGGCTCAATGGTCTTTCTAGCTTCTCGAATGGTGGCAACATGGTCCACATTTACAAATAAACGGATCATTCTTCTTCCTTCATAATTGCTTCAGCAACTTTTACTGCCCGGCGAGTGGCCTGGACGTCATGAGTGCGAATGATGGCAGCCCCCTGCGTCACCCCGAATACGGCTGCGGAGATTGAACCTTCCAACCTTTCTTCAACCGGCACATTTAAAATATTTCCTATCAGGGACTTTCTTGAAACGCCTATAAGTACCGGCTTGCCCAATTCATTCAAGCGATTCAAATTTTTCAATATCAGAAGATTATGAGAGTCCGTTTTACCAAATCCTATACCGGGATCTATAGCAATTTTTTGAGGATCAATTCCGGCGGAAACAGCAATGGCGATACTCTGCCGCAGATACTCAGAAACTTCTGTCAATACATCCTCATATTGTGGATTCCCCTGCATGGTTTCAGGCTTGCCCTGCATATGCATCAAAATCACTCCAGCATGAAACCGGGAAATGGTCGGGGCCATCTCCTCAAACCGTTGCAGGCCTGTAATATCATTAATGATACTGGCTCCAGCTTGCAAAACGCCATCGGCAACCGCCGGTTTATAGGTATCTACCGAAATAGGAATGTCAGTGCTTTCCATAAGTTTCATCAATATGGGAAGCAAACGGTCTAACTCCTCCTGCTCCGAAATCGGAACAGATCCCGGCCGCGAACTTTCCGCACCCACATCGAGAATATCTGCGCCTTCAGCGATCATTCTTTCTGCGACACCAAGCGCTTGCTCAAGGGTTCCGCATCGACTCTCTCCGTAGAAAGAGTCTGGGGACAGATTGATAATGCCCATGACCAAGGCTTCTTCTCTATGTTGGGGAAAGCGAAATGGAATCATAAAGCATTCTCTCGGCGCAACAAGCTATTGCTAGTTGCCACCGGTCGTTGGTCGGGGCTCCACGCCTAGTGGCTAGTGGTGGAAACCAAAAACTCCACACTCCGGCATCAAGCCGGATAAAATGTGGAGTTTTTGGAAACGAGTATTTAAAGTAAAGATCAGGCTGGCGTGGGATCAGGCATGCCACCGCCTCCCAGCAGTCCCTCTTTAGGATCTATTTTAGCTTTCGGTTTTTCAGCCGGAACCTCAGGCTTTATCTCTTGTGCTTCCCCTCCGGAAAGATCAGGATCGATATCACTCTTTCCATCAATAATATTTTTAACCTCCACCGCGTTCAGGGTTTCCTTCTCCAGCAGAGCCTGAGCCAGATTTTCGAGGATATTACGATTCTGTCCCAATAACTCAGTGGCGCGGTTGTACCCTCCCATAACCAGCGTCTTGACTTCCTGATCTATCAGTTTAGCTGTCTGGTCGCTGAAGTTTTTCTGGGAAGAAAAGTCCCTACCCAAAAATACCTGCTCCTCCTTGGAGCCATAGGTAAGCGGCCCCATTTTTTCGCTCATGCCCCATTCGCAGACCATTTTCCGAGCCATATCTGTGGCTCTTTCAATATCATTGCCAGCACCCGTGGTCATTTCACCAAGACAAATTTCCTCCGCACACCTTCCACCCATCAAGATGGCAAGGGTGTTATAAAGATAATTTTTTTGATACGTATGTTGCTCATCAATCGGCAACTGCATCGTCACTCCCAAAGCTCTTCCTCTTGGAATGATAGTAACTTTATGAATAGGATCGGTTCCCGGCAAAAGAGAGGCTACCAGAGCATGCCCCGCTTCATGATAGGCCGTGGTCTTTTTCTCTTTCTCGGAAATAACCATACTCCGACGTTCTACTCCCATCAGGACTTTGTCCTTGGCTTGCTCAAAGTCTTCCATATCTACGGCTTTCTTGTCGTTCCGAGCGGCTAACAGAGCCGCCTCGTTAACAAGGTTAGCCAGATCCGCACCGGTAAATCCTGGAGTCCCTCTGGCGATAATTTTCAAGTCCACTTCATCAGTAAGTGGCACCGTAGCAGTATGAACTTTCAAGATTCCGTCCCGGCCTTTGACATCAGGACGACTGACCACAACCTGTCGATCAAACCGTCCCGGCCTCAACAAAGCCGGATCCAGAACATCAGGACGGTTGGTTGCGGCGATGAGGATGACGCCCTCATTATTTTCGAAACCATCCATCTCGACCAGAAGCTGGTTAAGAGTCTGTTCCCGCTCATCATGGCCGCCGCCCATACCAGCGCCACGATGCCGACCCACAGCATCTATTTCATCAATAAAAATTAAACACGGGCTGTTCTTTTTCCCTTGTTCAAACAGGTCACGCACGCGTGATGCACCAACCCCGACAAACATTTCAACAAAGTCAGAACCACTGATGCTGAAAAACGGAACACTCGCTTCGCCGGAAATAGCCCGGGCCAAAAGAGTTTTTCCTGTACCCGGAGGGCCGACAAGCAATACCCCTTTCGGAATCTTACCTCCCAGTTTGCTGAACTTCTGGGGCTCCTTTAAAAACTCAATAATTTCATGAAGCTCTTCTTTCGCCTCATCAACTCCCGCGACATCCTTAAAGGTGGTTTTATTTTTCGTATCATTTAAAAGTCGGGCGCGACTTTTTCCAAAAGACATGGCCTTACCTCCACCGGCCTGCATCTGGCGCATGAAAAATATCCAGATCCCCAACAATAAAATCATTGGAAACCAGGAAACAAGAATGCTCATATACCAGCTTGTTTGTTCAGGAGGCACCACAACAATTCGAACACTTTTCTCCCTCAGCGATTTGATGAGGTTCGGATCTTTTGGCGGAGCGGTGGTCTGGAAAGACTGACCATCCATATACTTACCGTTTATGCTATCACCACGAATCATTACCTCAGTGACCCGCCCCTGCTCAACCTGATCCATAAAATCACTAAAAACCACTTCTGATTGAGGGGTTATAGGCTGATTGAATATATTGAATAAAGCGATCAGGACAATGCCGATCACTAACCAGAGCGCTAAGTTTTTATAGAATTGATTCAAAATTATCTCCGAGTTGTTTTCGCTAACAGTGGGTCTCTATAAGCTTACCACAGAAATACTTTTTGTCGCCTTCTTTAATATCAACCTTTTAAAGGCCTTTTCCTGCAATAAAAAGCACCTTTTTGGTATTTTCGGCAACACAGAATTGACCAGAGATTCGTTCTCCATATATCCAGATAATATCGTCATCGCCATTAGTCAATATGGGGATAGAAAGTCTTTTTTCACGGGGAATTTTTTCGTCAATAAAATAGGATTTCACTTTTTTGTGTCCCTGCATGCCTGATGGCACAAATCGGTCGCCCGGCAGGAAAAACCGAACCCAAATGTCTTCGCCAGTCTTATCGAAGTCGAAATAAGCCTGTTTTTTATCGAGCGGTAGCGGCAAATCCAAAGAAGGCTCAACAAGTCGCGCATCGAGTTGAATTCCTAACTGAGCCAAGTTCGTAACACCCGGTACCTCCAGCCTTATCGGCTTTTTGTCAATTTCAGGAGAGTCTAAATCTTCGCATAAGGAAAAACTCACCGTCCCATATCCACAAACCCCTCGAACATTCCCGGGAAGTTTTAGTTCACTCCCCACCCGTGCACCGGTAAAAAGATCGAGAACCTGTCGGACATGCAAAGCTGTGATCTCACGCAAACTTCCCGTCAATCGATAAAAGGTTTCGCGAACCAGTCGCCTTTTCATTGCCTTATGTTGCTTCTCAAATTCGGTCACCTCAAAACACAGGCTCTCGTTTTCGCTTGTCACAAGTTGCAAATAGAGTTCACGGGTTTTTTCTGACATCCATTGCTCCTCGCCTCGGGCGATTTCTGCCAGACCCAACAGGTTTCCGGAAATTTCCTTATTGAATGTCCTTAAAAAAGGAATGACATCGTGTCGAATTTTATTTCTCAGATATTTTTTTTCGTTATTTGAAGAATCCGTACGATAACCCAGCTTCCGCTCACTTAAAAACTGTTCCAATTCGGATCTGGTGCAGCGCAAAAGTGGCCGTATCACATGCCCCCTAGCTACCGGTATTCCCGCAAGCCCTCTCAGTCCTGTCCCTCTCAACAGATTCATCAAAACCGTTTCAACCCGGTCATCGGCAGTATGCCCCAGGGCAATCTTGTTTCCCTTAACAGACATCAGGGTGTTTTCCAAAAACTGATACCTCAAAATGCGGGCAGACTCCTGAAAAGAAGATTTCAGAGCAGAATTTTCCACATCCATCCTATCGACAAAAACAGGAAGGCAGAGTTTCTTCGCCTCTTTCTCAACGAACCTGGCGTCTGCATCAGATTCCTCGCCTCGGGTCAAATGATTTAAATGTGCAACAAATAATTCATAGCCAAGTTCTTTCGAGAACTGCTGCAAAAGATAAAGCAATGCCAGCGAATCGGCCCCGCCGGAGACAGCCACCAAAACTTTGTCTCCCGGCGCGATCAATTCAGTAATTGCTGACCTTATTTTTTTAAAAAATTCGGGCATGGGTTTTATGTCGCAGCAGATAAACGGATTAACCAGCGGAACACCAAGCACGACATCCGAAGAAAGCCAGTCAAGGAAGTTACTACCAAAAAGGACTTTCCTCCATCAATGATGATGGCTGCCATCATGAACATGGCCGTGAGATAATTCTTCCGCCGTAGCATCGCGCACCCCAAGAATTTTCACATTAAAATGAAGGGTTTCACCTGCAAAAGGATGGTTACCATTCACAAAAATTTGATCCCCCTCGACCTTTTCAACGGTAAAAACATTCTCTTTACCATCCATATCGGAAGAGAATTGCATATCAGGCTGGATATCCGCATCTGCCGGAAAATTGGAACGTGGAATTTTCAACTTAAGTTCGGGGTTCATGTCACCATATCCCTTTTCTGGCGGAACCGTTACGTCCTTTTTATCCCCCACCTTCAAGCCTTCAATGACTTCCTCGAGGCCGGGAACAATATTTCCCGCCCCGTGCAGGTAGTTCATCGCATCTTTGGCGTCAGCTTTTCCCAGTTCCACTCCCGCTGAGTTTTTCAAGGTATAACTCAAGGTCACCACATCATTTTTTTTAATCACAATTTACTCCCTCTTTTAAAGATACTCTAATACGCTTCTTAATAATAAATATGGACCGACATTTCCCGCAAATACAAATCAGAATCAAAAGGAAAAGAACCTAGACAAGGAAAGCCGTGGCAGGAAATATAAAATCAAGCTGAAATTAAAAATGGTCCGAAAAGCTAGAGACGGTTCAAAAGATTTTCTTTGCGCTTCTGATATTCCTGTTCAGATATCCTGTTTTGATCGCGTAATTTTTTAATATCTCTGAGTTTTTTCTCCAGGGATTCCAACTCAGAATTCTCGTACTTCCCAGAATCCCCCTTCGGCTGTGCAGGCTTCTCAACGGACTTATACATTTTTTCCCACTTTTGCTGTAACGCCGATTGCTGTGAATCGCTCCCCGCACTCAATGCCTTTTTTGCCTTTCCTTCACCATTGGTTTTCTTTTTATCTGATCCTCGTGAAACCAGACTCTTATTTTTATCAGGCTCCTCAAATAAATTTACTTCAATAAAAGCTGTTTTTTTTAATTCTTCCATCCAGTCGTCATAGCCTTGTTGCTGCTTTTGCGCAGTGAGAATCAGAGTAATGCGATCCTTAGCCTCTTTTAAAGTTAAAGTCTTACCAAGTAATACCTCTTCAACCTTGATGATATGGTAGCCATACTCCGTCTCCACAATGTCACTGATCTGCCCCGGCTTTAAACTGAAGACCGCCTCTTCGAACTCTCGAACCATTTTACCTCTCGTAACAAAACCCACGTCTCCCCCACTACTGGCGGAAACATCTTCCGAATATTCCGTAGCAAGCTCGGAAAAGTCACCTCCTTTTTGAATCTTACTGAGGACTTTTTTTGCCATCTCAAGTTTTGCTTCTCTATTTGTTTCGGAAGAACCGCGTTCAGCAATAAAAAGGATGTGGCGGGCTCGCACCTGGCCATCCGTCCAGAAGTCTTTTTGGTGCATTCGATAATACTCATTAACACTTTTATCGCTGACTTTCACCCGATTACCAATTTCAAATCGGCTGATTTTTGAAACCAGAATCTGATCACGAATATGATTTCTATAGGAACTCAGGGTCCGCCCCTCCCGCTCCAACATTGCCTGCAACTGCCCATCAGCAAGACCATTTTTATTTGAAATATCCTTCACTGCCGCGTCAATAGAATCTTCATCAACGACAAAACCGAGTTTTTTCCCTTCCTGAAGCTGAAGCCTTTCGTCAATAATCATATTAAGCGCTTCTTTCAACAGTTCCTGCTCGGGAATGCCCACAGGAGACTGCGCATACTTCTGCCGCAGAAGTTGAGCCCGTTCCTGAATAGCGCTTAAAGTAATGATCTCGGTGTTCACTTTCGCGGCCACCTTGTCAAACACCTTGGCATGAACTGGAGCTAGACCCAGCATCAACACCAAAATCAGAGCAAAACCTGTTTTAACTAATTTTTTCAAGAAATTCATGGTTGATATCAATCACTGACTTTTCTTTTAATTGGACCATCCATTTCTGGAAAGCTTTATCCTGAAGTTCCTGGAGCAAAACTTGTTCAATCTGTTTTTTTGATTCATCAAAGCTCATTTTTCGATCTTCAATTTTATCGACAACTTTGAACAGATGAAAACCGTAAGGAGTGCGAATGATGTCACTGACACCATCAATTTTTAGCTTAAAAACATTATCAAATTCTTCAGGCATTTGACCTACCTCGAAATAACCCAAATCCCCTCCTCGGGCTCCTTCCGGGCCCAGTGAATATTCTTTAGCCAGATCCGAGAAATCTTTTTGTTTTGATCGAAATTCTTTTTGGATTTGACGAATCTCTTCTTCGGTCTCGACCATAATATGGAGGGCCCTCACCTGCTCGCTTTTATGAAACCTGGCCTCATTGGCCTCAAAATAACGAAGCATTTCATCATCACTCACTGACACTTTACTATTGACAAAATTGTTAATCAATTTATTTATCAACAGGTTGTTTTCTATCCCTTTTTCCCATTCTTGACGGGACAACCCCTCAAACTCCAGTCTCTTATCGAACGAGTCTTCAAGATAGCCCACCTCAGATTTCAAGAGCTCCTCACTCAGCTCTTCCTGGCTGATTCCAATATTATTTTTTTTGGCTTCCTGTCTGAACAGGATATTTTGTATAATTTGCTCCAGGGCCCTGTTTTTGAGCCAGATCAATTCTTCGGCGCTAAGTTCTCCTGCTCCCTGAACTCGGAATTTTTTCTTATGAACTTTAAATTCCACCTTAAACCTCTCCAGAGAAACTTCTTCACTGTTGATGGTTGCGATGGTAACATTGTCATCCAATTCATCAGTCGACGAGCTATTGGAGCAAGAAGCAAGACACATTCCCAAAACAAATCCTGCCAGCCATTTATTTTTTATCAATTTTCCACCTCTACGGATTGCAACGAATGCACCAGCTTTTGCAGATAATTCCCGATAAGTTTTAAATCCGTTTTCCATCCCTTGCGATCCAAACGTATACTAATTCTGTACTCCGACCGGATACTCAAACGTTCATCGAACATGGAAGTTAATATTTGTGGATTGATGGGCGTTGAAGGCAATAGATGCAAGGTGACTTCATTTTGCTTCATCACGATTTTGGAAATATGGATCTGCTGGCAAAATATGCGTATCTCTAAAAGAGCCAGAAGTTTTGCCGCCGGTTCAGGGTGCGGACCATACCGATCCGCCAGTTCACTCGCAATCGCCAGACCTTCGTCATGCTCACTGGCTACCTGTATCCTCCGGTAAAAATCCAGCCGCTGATTCAGGTCCGGGACATAATCCTTTGGTATGAACCCTTTTACCATCAAATCCAGTTCCGTCTCAATACAGGAATCGGTTTTTTCCCCACGGATATCTTTCACCATATCTTCAACCAGTTTACAATAAAGATCGAAACCCACCGTCGTGATATGACCGGATTGGTTGTGCCCCAGCATATTGCCCACTCCCCGGATTTCCATATCACGAGCCGAAAGCTGAAAACCCGCCCCAAGCTCGCTCATTTCCTCAATTGCTCCAAGACGTTTGCGGGCCACATCGCTCAAACCTCCTGTTCCCGGGATCAACAGATAGGCATAGGCCTGATGCTTGTATCGCCCCACCCTGCCGCGCAACTGATAAAGCTGGGCCAGTCCAAACTGATCGGCGCGATTAATGATGATGGTATTGGCAGAAGGAATATCAAGTCCGGACTCGATAATAGACGTGCTCAATAAAAGATCGATTTCCTTATCCATAAATTTTCTCATCACTGTTTCCAACTGGTGTTCCGGCAACTGTCCGTGAGCGATGTCTATTCTTACTCCGGGTACCACTCTTCGAATCATTGCGGCGATAGAGTGAATGCTATGAATTTTGTTATGCACAAAAAATATCTGCCCGCCCCGGTCTATCTCCCTCATAATTGCTTCACGAATGACTTTTTCATCAAATTTGCGAATAAAGGTTTTGACTGCAAGCCGGTCAACAGGAGGTGTTTCGATAACACTCAAATCGCGCACGCCCATCAGGGAGAAATGCAGGGTGCGGGGAATCGGTGTTGCAGTGAGTGTGAGGATATCCACGGAATTCCTGAGCTTCTTTAGTTTTTCTTTATGTTTGACGCCAAACCGTTGTTCCTCATCAATAATGATCAAGCCAAGCGAAGCAAACTCCACATCCTTCGACAACAATCGATGCGTCCCTATAATAATATCAACATTGCCTTTTTTTAGTTCTGTCAAAGTTTCTTTTTGTTCACGCGGAGTGCGGAACCGGTTGACCATATCAACATTGACTGGATACTCGCGAAAACGCTCACGAAAAGTCTGCAAATGTTGCTGCGCGAGAATCGTGGTTGGCACCAATACTGCGACCTGCTTTTTATCCAGAACCACCTTAAACGCCGCCCGCATGGCGACTTCCGTTTTACCATAACCGACATCGCCGCAGATCAACCTGTCGGTGGGTTTGTCCTTTTCCAAATCCGCTTCCACATCCTCAATGGCTTTCAATTGGTCCTCAGTCTCCTCATACTCGAACGCGTCGGCAAACTCCCGCATCAAAAGAGTGTTGGTTGAATAAGAATGACCCGTCGCCAGTTCCCGGGAAGCATAAAGTTTCAGTAAATCCCCCGCCATTTCCTGAATCGCTTCCCGGACTTTTTTCTTCTGGCGCTTCCAGGCAGCCCCTCCCATTTTACTCAGTGGCGGTGGAGTTTCTGTTGACCCTACATATTTTTGAACGAGCCCAAGTGATTCCATCGGAAGATATAGTTTTTCGTCATCGGCATAGACAATTTCCAAAAATTCTCCGCCACCAACACCAGTTTGCAACTCACGGGTCCCCTGATACAAGCCAATGCCATAATCTATATGAACCAGGTAATCACCGTCTTTTAAGTCCTTCAGTCCCCGCTGAAAAGCCTGTGATCGAGGTTTTTTGCGATGCCGGTGTTTGTGTGTTCTGCCAAATATTTCGTGCTCAGCGATGAAAATCTGATTGAATGATTTTAATTGAAAGCCTTCACTGATTCGACCAAGGTCAACATCGATTTCCAGTCCCCAATCATGCAGCAACTCATGAATTCGGCGAACCTGCCCCTTTGTCGGCGCCACCACCACCACCTTATTTTCATCTTCCAGCCACTTAAGGACTTGCTCGCTGAAAGCTTCAAACCGTCCGGCTAATAAGGGAATGGGTTTCATCTCCAGACCAAGGACACGATCTGTGTCATCATCCGAAGTCTTCAGGCTGTTCAAGACCATGCATCCACTGAATTTGGTCACATGATTTTTGAATGCCTCCATCGTCAAATACAGTTCTTCTGGAGAGACGGCAATATCTCCATTTTCCATAACAGTGTGATATTCCGTCTCAATGAGTTCTTGAAACTGCTCAGACTTATCCTGTAGCCGGTCCTCCTCCTCAAGAACAATCAGGGAGTCCCGATGCAAATAGTCAAAGATCGTTTCGCCGGTAGAATAGAAAAAAGGAGCCAGATATTCCATACCGGAGAACACTCCGAGATGCTGAATTTTTTCCAGAAGTTCCTTCAAAGCTAGACGGTCACTCTCATTTTTCCCGGCGAAGTTATTGATGGCCTCCACACCTCGTTTTTTTTCTGCTTCGTTCAGGCAAAGCTCCCGCACAGGAAGAATATTCACGCTTTCCAGTTCATGGGTTGAGACTTGGGATAGGACATCAAACTCTCGAATGGATTCCACTTCGTCGCCAAAAAATTCAATGCGAACCGGGTTCGTCCTGCCAGGCTGGAAGAAATCAACAATATCTCCCCGCACGCTGAACTCGCCTCTGTTTTCCACCAACGGGGAACGGGCAAAACCATTATCGGACAGGCAGGCTTCCAAAAATTCCCGCTCCAGGCTCATTTTACGAGCAACCGGGAAAACCAGTTTTTCCAGAATCGAACGAGACATGACTCTTTGCAGGCCTGCTTCCAAAGGCACGACCAGAATCAAAGGCTCCCCGTTTCGAAGCCGGTTGAGAATCTCCAGCCTTTCACCTGATATTTCATTCAAAGGGGAAAGCGGTTCATAGGGAAGAAGCTCCCAAGCCGGGAAAAAACATGGCGGGCGCTTTATTTTATCGAGGCGGAAAAAATATTTAAGGTCGTCCAGTAAAACCTCGCCCCGGTTTTGATCTGCGGTAAAAATAACCACAGGCCGGTTTTTGAGTTTGATCAACCGTGACAGAAAAAAAGCCCATGAAGCCCCCCTCAACCCCTCAACAACGACAGGGTCTCCTGATTCTTCAGTCCATTTTTGAGCCTGTGCGATCTGGAATGAAAAATCTCCACTCTCAACAACAGGGGTCCTTTCATTCATAAATTAAAACTCAAGGAGGAGTACCTCCGCTGGTAATTAGCAATGTCTCTATCCGCCAGCAACAAATCCACTCGGCTTACGAAGCCACTACCAGTTGCCTCCCTTGTCAAGGGGCGGTTATGCCGGTTTAGGATTAGAACCTACTTTTTCGGGGAGCAAGGAAATCCACTTGGGCTCGCCTTTGGGTTTAAAGTTAACGCAAACAATAAAGGACGGGCCTTCATAGAAGTTCAATTTGTAATTACCCCCGCCAAAACGTTCAAAAAGATATTCTTCAGGGCGGTCTCTGAAACCATCCAGTTCCTCTTTAGTAAATTTACCGATTTCATAAAAATAGATGCCCACTCCTTCGAGAACTCCAGCAAGAAGAATGCAATTGACCTGACTGTATATTTCTTCAAAACGCTGGTCCAGTTCCTCCTGGTTGGGGTTCCTCTTCAACTCGCGCCTTAATTTTGGTTTGTAGTAATCTCTGAACGCCTGCTTGATCCACATAGGTGTAATTTATCTAAGTGATTTAATTTAAAGCGGGGGGGATGAAACCGCGTGGAAAACCGCTATAATGTTATGATATTTTATCATAGCAAATTCCGTTGGCAGACATCATAATTTTCTATTTAAATCTCTATGAATAACAGAACGATATCAGTGGGTCTTGTGCAAATGGCCTGTTCCCCAGACACGGGCAAAAACCTGGAAAACGCGATGGACTCAATTCGCGCCGCATCGAAGAAGGGAGCGCAAATTATTTGCCTTCCCGAACTTTTCCTGACTCAATATTTTTGCCAGACGGAAGAGACTGAAAACTTTTCTCTGGCCGAACCTATACCGGGTCCGACGAGCGAAACCCTCACCAGGCTGGCAAAAGAGTTGCAGGTCGTACTGGTTGTACCTATTTTTGAAAAGCGAACTCAGGGCATTTACCACAATACGGCCATTGTCATTGACGCAGATGGCAGCATCGCCGGAACCTATCGCAAAATGCATATTCCTGATGACCCCTGCTTCTTTGAAAAATTCTATTTCACTCCCGGGGATACCGGATTCAAAAGCTTTGACACTCATTACGGAAAAGTGGGAGTGCTCATCTGCTGGGATCAGTGGTTCCCGGAAGCTGCCCGGTTGACCGCCCTGTCTGGAGCACAGTTTTTATTCTACCCCACCGCCATCGGGTATCAGGATGAGGATGCCAAAGTCTCTCAACAACAAATTTCTGCGTGGGAAACCATACAAAAATCTCACGCCATTTCCAACGGTGTTTTTTTGGGTTCGGTGAACCGGGTGGGTCGCGAAAATGCTCTGACCTTCTGGGGCCGGTCCTTTGTCTGTGATCCATTCGGAAAAGTTATTGAACAGGCCGAAAATGAACCGCAGATCGTAATAGCCCAATGCGCCCTGTCGGAGATCGAGTCGACAAGGCAAAACTGGCCCTTCTTAAGGGACCGAAGGGTCGATGCTTATCAGGGTCTCTCCAAATTGTATTTAGATACCCATGAATGAAACTTCCTTTCCCACCGACTATCGCATGCCCGCTGAATGGGAACCTCATGCAGGCACCTGGCTGACATGGCCTCATAATCCAGAAACCTGGCCCGATCAAGATATGGAACAGGTCGAATGCGACTACCTGAAAATCGTCAAAGCCCTCACCGAAGGCGAGACCACCCATATTCTGGTTCAGGATAAGACCGCTGAAGAAGACCTGCACAAGAAACTGCAGACCAACGGCGTGAATATGGATCAGGTTTTTCTCTATGACATCCCCACCAATGATTCATGGATTCGTGACTACGGCCCCAATTTTCTGGTTCGGGATGAAGATGGGGCTGTCGCCATCAACGATTGGGATTTTGATTCGTGGGGACGGAAGTATAAATGGGAACTTGATGATCTTGCGTGTAGCATCATTGCCGAGCAATTAGGGTTTCCAAAATTCAAACCGGAAATAGTTCTCGAAGGTGGCGCTATAGAAGTGAACGGTCGCGGGACATGTCTGACTACCGACTCCTGCTTACTCAACCCCAATCGCAATGACGGCATACGTCGGGAACGCATGGAAGAGTTTTTGAAAAATTATCTGGGTGTTGCAAAAATCATCTGGCTGCATGGCGACCTCGAGGGAGATGATACCGACGGGCATATCGACAACTTGGCCCGTTTTGTGAACCCCACCACCATTGTTTGCGCCTTGGAAGATAATGAACGGGACGCAAATTTTCTCGGATTAAAACAAAACTACGAACGTCTTAAAGCGGCGAAAGATCCGGACGGCAATCCCTTCCGGATTATCCCTATGCCAATGCCCGGTTATGTCGGCCCTAAGGAAGAACGTCTGCCTGCCAGCTACGCCAACTTTTATATTGCCAACCATGCGGTGCTGGTTCCCATTTATGATCATCCGAACGATCAGAAAGTCCTCGATCTGCTAACGCCTTGGTTTCCAGAGCGCAAGATCATCCCGATTGCTTGCAAAACTCTCATATGGGGATTAGGAGGGGTTCATTGCCTTACCCAGCAACAACCCGATAGTCCGAAAAATGAATCCTCCGCCAGAACCCGACATCCAAATTTATAAGGCACCAACGATTCAAGAATAGTAACAGGATTACTAATCCACACTTTTGATTTGGAGGTTAATCATGGCCCCAAAGCACACCACCCACCATTTTGCAAAAGACACGACGACCCGGACAGAAATAGCCGACTTTATGAGCCCCTCCGTTATCAGCGTTGGCTCGGATGCTACGATTCAAGAAACTGCACAGTTCATGAACGAAAAAAATATTGGCTCGGTTTTGATAAAAGAAAATGATGAGTACGTCGGGATCGTAACGGAAACAGATTTATCACGCAAAGTTCTAGGCGGAGGGTTGGACCCGAAAACCACAAAAGTAAATGCGGTTATGACTCAGCAACCGCTCTTCACTCTCGATTGTCACCTGCCAGTGACGGATGCCAATGTCTTTATGGCGCAAAAAAAGATTCGCCACCTCCCGGTGACCGAGAACGACAAAATTGTAGGCGTAATTTCTGTCAAAGACCTGGTTGCGTTTTTCGCCAACCCGAGATTGAGATAATCAGGAGTCGGTGGAAGATTCTGCCTGGGCAGGAAGCTGGGGAGTGTTCTTGAGTCGCTCGAGTTCTTCTTCCATCGAAGAGATGGATCGGTTTTGCTGACGAATGGTGGACTTTAGTTTGAACCGGTCAAATATGCCTATGAACCAGGCGATCAAAAATCCCAATACTAACGGGATCACGAGCACCACCATCAAAGGCAGTTCCAAGGTATGGAGCCCGAGTTTTAGATCGTAATAGTTGATCTCCACCGAATCCATATTTTGCACGGCAAACGATGCAATGACGATCAACAAAAGGATAGATAGAATAAATTTTATGGCTGGCATGAGTGAGGAAAACTAAACGGTTGAAGAGAAAATAAAAACCAACTTATTTGTCTTCATCTTCTTCATCTTCCTCTTCCTCTTCTTCGGCATCATCGGCTTTCTCTTCGCTTTCAGCGCTTTCGACAGCTTCTTCAGCAGGTGCCGCTTCTTCAGAAGCCTCAAGTTCAGGCACAGACTCAGCGGTAGCTGGCTCTTCGGCATGAACGGGTGCCTCTTCAGCCGGAGCGGATTCTACTGCCGCAGGCTCCTCGGCATGGGTGGCTGGTTCTTCAACAACTGCCGGAGCAGCAGGTGCTTCTTCCAGACTCACGATTCCTGCAGGCAGGCTCTTGGTGGCGGTTGGTCCCGCTCCCAATTCTGTCAACAAGGCTTCGATACCAGCTACCACTTCACCGGATTTTGCCTTAACATTGGGTGAATCACCCATCGACATTCCCTGAACGGTAACCAATGCGCGTTTGAGTTCCATCACTGCCATCATTCGCTCATAATTACCGACTTTGGTTTTCAGTCCAGAAATATCTTCATTAACTTTGCCAAAGCCGTCGTCCACCTGCTTTTGCAAAGGAGCTATTTTTTCTTCAAGGCTGGTCACTGCACCATCCATACCCACTACCCGGGTATCAAGATCACGGACAAAGAACAGGATAAAAATAATTGCCAGAGCCGCCATTCCAAAACCCAGAAAAGCGACGGCCTTCAGCATATTCATTTCTTCCTGCTCCTTTTCAATCGGAGTAACAGGCTTATTGAATTCGGCTTCTTCGTTCATGTTATCCTTTGAGGCCCCTTGGGAATAATAATCACTTGCGTCTTCTTTCTCTTCACGCTTGATTTCTTCCAACCGTTCTTCCTTGCCTTGATCATCCGTTGTCATAATTAACCTTTTATAAAATAAAATTTTCTATCTGCCGAGCGGTTTTTGCGACTCCAAGGGCCTATTTTCAAACAATCTAAACCCGCCACTCGACATCTAAATCATATATAATCGTCAGGGTAACCGGGGCATTAACCCTCAAGTCTTTTGTCAGAGTCATTTTCACAAAAATGCTCCGGTTTTTATCAAACGGAGAGGAAAAATGAAGCCTGATAGTACAAGCGGAGCCCGTATTTTGTCAAGAAAAATCAGGGTAAATATCCTGCTCATAATGGGCCTGTTTTTATCAGGAGTTCATGCTTCTCAGAGTCTTGCACAGGAAGTCGAAATTCTCATGTCCCCTACAATGGTGAGTTCCATTCCCGAAAATGAGAGAGTCGTGGTCGATACCCGCCCCTCCTGGGAATTTCTGCTCGGCCATATCCCCGGTGCGGTGAATCTCGACTCCTGGCAGGAGTTCACGCATGAGATAAACGGTGTCAAAGGATTACTCAAAGACGATAAAGCCTTCATCTCTCAAAAGCTGGGCCCACTGGGTTTTTCATCCGATAAAACCATCATCGTCTACGGCGAGCCGGATGACCCATGGAGAACGGATGGCAGGTTCTTCTGGATGTTCGAGCGCTATGGATTCGAAAAAGTCGCGCTGCTGGACGGTGGATTCCCCAGTTGGAAACGAGCAGAAAAAAAAATAGAAAGAGGACGCCAAAATACTATCGCCCAATCCAAACCAACCCTTAACAGACTTAATTTAAACAATCAGGTTATAGCTGATAAATTATTGATAAATAATAGCTTTTCAAGTAATAGCTTTACACTGATCGATAACAGGACACGCAAGGAATTTGACGGCGCCACCCCCTATGGCTCGCCAAGGGGAGGACATATCCCAAATGCCATCCATATCCACTGGCCGGAGTTTTTTCAAGCCGACGGAAACCTGAAACCCCTGCCGGCTCTCAATTTATTGTTGAAGCAAAATGGCATCCGCCCGGACCGGGAAGTCATCGTTTATTGCACCGGCGGGGTTCGCTCGGCCATGGCCTATTTTGTTTTCCGCTATCTGGGGTATAAAGTGAGGAACTATGACGGATCTTGGTGGGACTGGAGTCGATCCTCCTTCCCTGTAGAAGTTTGGCAAAAAAGTTCAAACCCTAATCAAAGAACTGTGACCGGAGATGAAAAACACGCCCTCCGCGGAGGAGTGGATGGCAGAGTTTACTGAAGTGGCCGATCTTGAGGATGTCCCCCCAGGGGGAAGAAAGCGCGTTGAAGTTAACGGCGAACTCATCACACTCTTTAATCTCGATGGCGAGCTGTTCGCCATCTACGACCGATGCCCACACAAGAAAACCGCTCCCCTGGTACGCGGAACGCTACACGGCATCGGTGTAAAGTGTCCCAATCACGGCTACCGGTTCGATTTCAAAACAGGAAAATGCGATCGCGGCGAAGAATGGGACACTCAGGTCTATCAGGTAAAAATAGACAATGGCAAAATTCTCATAGGCCCTCCCCACTAGGCGTGGGGCCAACTGCAATTGCGTATTATTGTTAGCAGTCGTTTTTCTCGGCTTTGCTATTGCCCCTTTACCACCGGGCGTTGCCCGGCTAGTGGGAGCCTTCGTCGTGGCTATGAGAAGAACCTTCCTCTTGTTGCGGGGCGGCTCCACCTCCTGAACCCTCCTCAGCCATAGGCATTCCGGCTGGTCTACCTAATGACTCCGAACCATGTTTCAATGCTTCACCATAATGCTTCAACGCTTCCTTGGCGTGTTGCAAAGCCATGGGACCGTGAGTTTTCAACTCCTCACTGGCATCCGGCATTTTCAGACTGAACTCCAGATGTTTGACCATTTCTTCCAAGTGAAGGTATCCCTCTTCACCGTGACCCAACCCAACACTGGCATGCCCACCCGATTGCGCCCAGACAGGACTCGCCAGAAACATAAATAGAACCATCACTAAAAACTTCTTCATACTAAAAAACCTCCAAAGAACGGATTTCAATCCCTCTCATCCCAACCTTCTCCCTCCAGGAGAGAAGGAGCATTTTACTTCCTCTCCCTTGAAGGGAGAGGACTTAGGTGAGGGTGGTTTAATAAAGTTTTCACGATATAAATGTAGATATTGTACTCCTATCAGAAACAAAATTTAAAGGAAATGTATACGGCGGCCGCGACAGTATCACCGCCGCACTGGCCCCACGCCAAGTGGGCGGAGAACCTCCGCGGGTAACTTGCAATATATTTATTCTACACTCAATCGGCTTCTCGGCCCAACGGCCTTTGCCGCTGGCCCCACGCCAAGTGGGGGAGAACCTCCGCTGGTAACTTGCAATATGTTTATCTTGCACCCAATCGACTTCCCCGCGCAAGGCAAAAAAAGCCCCCGGAAAAATCCGGAGGCCTTTGCAATCTATGTTTAGGAACCGACTATTAAACCTGGGTTCGCATCACTTCCTGATAGGCTTCTACAATTTTGTTGCGTACCTGCATGGTCAATCGAAAAGCGAGATCGGCTTTGCCCACCGCGATCATGGTTTCATGAATATTACGGGTATCACCGGCGACGAAATCCTGAATCGCGACATCGGCTTCCTTCTGCATGGTGTTAACTTTATCCAGCGACTGTGCAAGAGTATCGGCAAAGGACGGACCATCGGTGCTCGAAGTACCCCCCGAAGGTTTACTTAATCCCTGAGAAGGACCCGGCCCCTGCAACCCTTTTAAATGACTGGATACTGTAATGTCTTTCATAAGTCCTGAATCACTAAATTATTACTGTTAATTAGTATAACAAATTACCATCAAAAAGCTAAGCTTACTGCTGTGGCAACTCGGTCACGGCGGCACGAACGGTTGCACCTCTTTTCATCATCAATTGGACCGTTGCGTTGTACATAATCTGATTTTCGGCCATTTTTGCCATTTCGTTGTCGACATCGACGTTATTTCCGTTGGATTTGGCAGCGGCATCCTCTTCAAAAGGGTCCGGTGTTAAATCGCCGATACTGGAAGTGGACGGGCCAAAATGCTTGCTGTTAGTAGCTCTAAGGCTTAATCCCCCTTTAGAACCGAGGGCTTCGCGCAATTGTGCCTGAAAATCGATATCACTGGCCTTGAATCCGGGAGTATCGACGTTACTGATATTCGAGGAAATCAGGTTTTGACGGGTGGACATCATATTCAGCGCCTTTTTCATGACGCCAGGGGCTTGGTCCGAAAATAATAGTCTGTCAATCAGTGGCATATCAATATCTCCTTGCCATCTATAGAGCAAAACGTATGCCGCAAGGCTGAAATCGCGATATTTTTTTATCAGATCCACAAACCATTATATTTAAATGCTTTTTGAATGATCATTTCCACGACCCTACCCCAGCACCATTCCGGAAAGCGACTGAAATCCGGCTATTTTTGCCGGATTTTTGACATATTTTCCTATGATAATGTAACCGCGCACCTCATTTGCGAAAAAATGTCACCTCGTTTGCAACAAACCGTTTTCCGGAAAGGCGTCAATTCTGTGACGTATGATTGCAATGTGGTGTTGTTCTAATGGGGTTACTTGAGGACAATCCGGTGGTGGCCACCGATTTAGCAGGCGGTATAAATGTCGGGTTTACGGCTAAAAGCGGACATTATTGAAGAAAGTATCTCTTAGCTTTTTAACTCAAATGGTCGGAATGTGTCAATGACTTTGAGACACTAAACGTGATTAATTAGTGTACTTTTCCAAACTTTTTTCATGTTCTGGTGGATTGATCCAGACCGCCGTTGGCAAGGGTGCGGGCTCTGGAATCTTTC
>FLOH01000436.1_pt1 | contig 92173 bp, 85 predicted proteins | sample 756751 | NCBI WGS metagenome assembly FLOH01 (sample SAMEA4026879, study PRJEB14308) | marine metagenome | biome: coastal water; material: water | depth 74 m
GCTTTGGTAACCCCGCCACTCTCTTTGAGATCTGCGGCTTCAATAATCGTGTTGATTGAATCGGCTTTCGCGATATCTACGAAGCCACAGGTGTTCACCATCACTGCCTCGGCGTGCTCAGCATCCTTGACCAGAGTCCAACCCTGTGACTCTAATCTTGCGGCGAGCTCCTCGGAATCAACTTCATTGCGGGCGCAGCCCATGGTGATGATTGCAACAGTTTTTTCCGACACCCCCAAAGTCTATCCCCCGCGGATTGAGAGGATTAACCCCGGAAGTTCATCGACTGCAACTAGGACATTGCGAGCCTTCGACCCTTCGCTGGGTCCCACGACCCCTCGTGACTCCATCAGATCCATTAAGCGCCCTGCTTTGGCGAATCCCACCCTTAGCTTGCGCTGCAGCATTGAGGTTGAGCCGAATTGGGTTCCCACAACTAATTCAACCGCTTGCAGCAGTACCTCAAGATCGTCACCAATGTCTGCGTCAATCTCTTTCGTTGACGCAGCGGGAATTGTCACTTCGTCCAGGTAGTCCGCGGCCCACTGATTTTTGCAGTGGCTCACGATTTCACGGATCTCGTGTTCGGATACAAACGCGCCCTGAATCCGCATCGTCTTATTCTCGCCCATGGGGAGGAAAAGTCCGTCACCTTGGCCGACAAGTTTTTCGGCTCCAGGCTGATCCAAAATTACTCGACTGTCCGTAAGACTCGATGTAGCAAATGCCAGACGACTGGGAACGTTGGCCTTGATCAGGCCGGTAACAACATCAACACTGGGTCGTTGTGTTGCGAGAACTAAATGAATACCGGCAGCACGGGCCAACTGGGTGATGCGCACAACGCAGTCCTCAACATCACGTGGAGCAACCATCATGAGATCGGCGAGTTCGTCAACAATTATCAAAAGATATGGGTACGCCTCGATCTTGCGCTGTGAGCCTGGTAATGGCTTCACCTTGCCTGATCGAACCGCCTTATTGAAGTCATCAATGTGCCGAAACCCAAACGCAGAAAGATCGTCATAGCGTCGATCCATTTCTTTAACAACCCATTGCAACGCATCCGCTGCCTTTTTCGGGCTTGTAATGATCGGTGTGATCAAGTGCGGCACACCTTCATAAATTGTTAACTCGACGCGCTTAGGATCAATCAGAATCATGCGCACTTCCTCCGGGGTTGAGCGCATCAAAATTGAGGTAATCAGCGAGTTAATGCAGCTACTCTTACCTGCACCCGTCGCCCCTGCTACCAAAATATGGGGCATTTTAGCGAGGTTTGCAACAACGAAACCGCCCTCAACATCTTTTCCTAAAGCCACCACCATTGGATGTTGGTCGTTAGCCGCAACCCTGCTTTTGAGGACATCTCCCAAGGCAACCAACTCGCGGTCAGCATTGGGGATTTCAATTCCAATTGCTTTCTTGCCGGGAATAGGACTGAGAATGCGGACCTCCGCGCTAGCCACGGCATAAGCAATATTTTTGCTTAGGGCGGTCACTCGTTCTACTTTGACACTCGGCCCTAGCTCAATTTCGTAGCGAGTCACTGTGGGGCCCCGCATGAATCCGATCACCCGAGCATCAATTCCAAACTGGGTCAGTACCTCAGTCAGCGCGCTGACCACATGGTCATTAGCTTTAGTGGCCGTCTTGTGCGCGGGCCCTAAATTGAGTAAGTCTCCTTTGGGCAGTCGGTAGGCACTGCGGGGAGTGAGTGGTAACTGCTGCGCGACCTGATGCTTGGTGACAATCTCGGTCGCATTTTTGGCAGTTACCGCCGCGGTGCCGGCGGAGACGATGATCGTGTCACCACGCGAATCCGCGTGTGTGCGCGCGGTGGAATCTAATCCCGCCATGAGCGCGGCGGCGGGTCGTTCATCTTCGGTCGGTATCGGCGAGATAAATGGCTCGTCTCCCACCAATGCAATATCTGAATGATCCACCCGCAAAACTCCGTTGGGATCTGCGAATCCTGGTGACACGTGAATTTCACCACCCGATTGCGGCTCAGGAATTTCCTGTTCTTGCTCAGTCTCGGCTTCGGCACGGGAAGAAACTCCCCCACGAAGCCGGCCGAATCCAGCAATCGCAATCTCACGCAAGTGTGCGATCGTGGTTTTGGTGAGTACCAAGTATCCGAAGAAACCCAGAATTACCAGTAAAAACCCGCTCACAATTGAACCCAACGCCGCTCCCACTGGAGCGGTAACAATCCAACCCATAGTGCCGCCGGCACTATTCATGGCGTCAGCGCCGTCACTGGGAGTCGAGGTCCCTTGGGCCAAATGCCACAAACCGAGCACGCTCACAACAATGGCTGCGCTGCCAATTGCTAGCCGTCCGGTTGCCCCATTTTGGTCCGGGTGACGAAGAAAACGCCACGCCAGTGCAATCAAAAGGAGCGGCGCAATCCACGCTAATGCTCCGAACAATGAGGTAGCCAGCATCGCCGTCCATGAAATGAACCATCCGTCAACGCCAAACCAGGTGGCCGCCATCAAAATGATCGCCCCAGCAATGAGGGACAGGCCGAGTCCATCTCTGCGAACAGCCGGGTCAAGCTCTTTAGCCCCACGACCAATTCCACGGGCCGCGCCGCCAGCTAAGTGGGCAATACCGGTCCAGGTGCGGCCAATTGCGCGGACAAGGCTGCCAAACGCCCTCGGGACCGGACCCGGTCTGGTCGGCCCTGATTTCTTGCGGCTGGAGCGGGCAGGATTCTTACGTTTGGAGCTGCTTCTTGCCTTGCTGAGGGAAGATCCACGCGTGCGCGTAGACGTTGGGGAAGCCATAGGCAGGAGCGTACCGACTGCGCACCCTAATTCCCTGCAGTCACACACGTCCCGCGTGTCACAAATTCTCACCTACGGCGGGCTAGTGTCCCCCTTTGATCCCGATCACCACCGGAACGATCATGGGGCGTCGACGATGGGTGGTTCCGACCCATTTACCCACAATTTTGCGCGCTTTTTGGGACAGTTCATGGGGGTCTTCGATCCCCTCTTCCATGGCTTGGACCAGGGTTTTTGCGACTTCTGCTGCCACTTTAGTGGTATCTGAGGTTTCTCCGACCCCGCGATCGATGATTTCTGGGCCGGCCACGACGCTGCGGCTGGTAATGTCAACGGCCGCATAGACTGAGATGAAGCCTTCTTCACCCAAGAGCAAGCGGTCTTTGAGCAAGCTTTCATCCACACTCCCCACGCTGGTGCCATCGACATATACCTCACGCAATGGATAGGCACCGCTCATCAGAGCCCTGTCTTGATCTAGGTCAACACACGCGCCATTGGTCGCAACAAGCACGTGATCCGCGGGCACTCCCACGCTCTGCGCAAGTAGCGCATTTGCCTTGAGATGTCGCCACTCGCCGTGAATCGGCATCACGTATTTTGGTTTGACTATGTTAAATACATAACGTAATTCACCAGCTGCTGCATGTCCGGACACATGAACGAGAGCGTTTCCTTTGTGAACGACATCTGCACCGAGGGCCGTTAAGCCGTTAATGACACGATAGATCGCATTCTCGTTACCGGGAATGAGCGACGAAGCAAGAACTATTGTGTCGTCCTCTCCCACCGAAATATCGTGGCTACGGTTGGCAATTCGCGACAGCACCGCCATCGGTTCGCCTTGGGACCCAGTACAAATCAGTACCGCCCGGTCATCGGGCAATTTGGACAGTTCATCTAATGAGATCAAAGTATCGCCAGGAATTTTGAGGTAGCCCAAGTCACGCGCCACGTTCATGTTGCGCACCATGGATCGGCCCACAAATGCAATTTTCCGGTTATGCGCAACCGCGAGATCAATTATCTGTTGGATCCGATGCACGTGCGAAGCAAATGATGCCACGATTACTCGGCCTCTTGCGCGACTAAATACTCGTTCGAGTACAGGAACAATGTCTTTTTCGCTGGACACAAAACCAGGTACCTCGGCATTAGTGCTGTCCACCATCAAGATATCAACACCCAACTCACCTAGTCGGGCGAAACTCGCTAGGTCAGTGATCCTCCCGTCAAGGGGTAGCTGGTCCATCTTGAAATCACCCGTGTGCAGCACCCGGCCGGCCGGAGTGGTGATCCCAATTGCCATGGCGTCGGGGATCGAGTGATTTACCGCCAGGAACTCAAGCTCAAATGGACCGACCTTTTCAACTGCTCGATCCGCAACACACATAGTGAATGCCTTAATGCGATGCTCTTTCAATTTTGCTTCAATAAAAGCAAGTGTTAACGCTGAGCCGATAATTGGAATATCAGACCGGTGCCGCAAAAGGTAAGGAACCGCACCAATGTGGTCCTCATGGCCGTGGGTGAGCACTATGGCATCAACGTCGTTGATCCGATCCAGAATTGGCTCAAAATCAGGCAGGATTAAATCGACGCCGGGGTGAGACTCCTCGGGAAACAAGACACCACAGTCAACAATGAGTAATCGGGATTCGTATTCAAATACCGTCATATTGCGACCGATCTCACCCAATCCCCCTAACGGCATAATTCGTAAAGATCCCGGAGCTAACGATGGCGGCGCGGGCAGATCAGGTAGGAACATGTAATCAGTCCTTAATATTTTCTAGAAAGTGCACATCACGCAAAAGGAACAACGCCTCCCGCAGCCAGATCAGTGCGCAATTGTGCGATCTCGCTCGGGGTTGCATTTACTAATGGAAGTCGCACCGGTCCGCTGGGCAGGCCTTGGAGGTTTAGCGCAGCCTTGATCAAAATAACGCCTTGAGCACGAAACACCCCCGTATACACGGGCAAAAGTGACTCATTTATCGCACGGGCAGCCTCGACATCACCGTTCCAAAACAACTCCGCCATTTTTGCGAGACGATCCCCCACCAGATGGCCCACGACGGACACCATGCCGCCGGCACCCAGCGCCAGCAAAGCCAAGTTGAGTGAGTCTTCACCGCTGTACCACGCCAAATCTGTGCGCGCCATGACCCATTGGGATGCTTCTAAATCACCCTTTGCATCTTTATTCGCGATTATCCGAGGATGCTCGGCCAATCGGACCAGCGTTTCCGTTTCAATAGCCACCCCGGTACGGCGAGGGATGTCATAGGTCATGAGCGGCAATTCGGTGCTATCGGCGATTGCCCAGAAGTGCTCAAAAATTCCCTGCTGAGGTGGCCGGTTGTAATACGGTGCAGACGCCATGAGTGCGTGCACGCCCGCCTTTTGGGCCGCTTTCGCACTGGAAATCGAGTGTGCGGTGTCATTGGTTCCCACGCCAGCGATCACGGTGGCGCGATCTCCCACAGCTTCTACAACCGCCTGCAACAGTGCCAGATCCTCAGCATCAGTTTTCGTTGCTGCTTCCCCGGTAGTTCCATTGATGACGAGTCCTTCATGACCAAGATTGTCGACCAAGTGGCTCGCTAAGCGCTGGGCTCCATCTAGGTCCTGACCGCCGTCAGGCTCAAAGGGCGTGATCATCGCGGTGAGCATCACCCCAAACGGACTTTTCATATCCAAAGCCTATCGTGACCGGCTAAGGCGCAACCCGCCCATGCTCATTGAATGCCGAATGTGTCAATGGCATCAACTCTGCGAAATGTTCTTCATAGACTTCGGCCACCATTTCAATCTCCCGCTGCGGGTAGGACACGAAATGTGAGCCCTCTACTTTGCGCCGGAGGGAAAGGAAATTCATGAGGGCTCGCGCATTCATGGTTACATACGCCGACGAATAGATGGTCACGGGAAGCACCATTCGCGCAACTTCACGGGCCACGCCAGCCTCGAGCATCTCCAGATAACCCGAGTAGGCAGAAGTACAGGATTCTCGGATAGTGCGGTCCACCAGCTCAGATTGGGCCAAGGTGCCAGGGTGAAACTCGTATGCGCCCGGCTTTCCCGACTGCACAAGTGGGCGTTCATGGCTGGGAACGTAGAAAAGCGGGAGCAACTCACGATAGCGACCAGATTCTTCGTTGTAACTAGCGATCCGGTGGCGCATGTGCTCGCGCCACACAAAAATTGGTGCCTTCACGAAGAAGGTCATTGAATTATGTTCAAACGGGCTGCCATGACGGTCGCGCATTAAATAATTGATCAAGCCGGCGCTACGTTGGGGATCAGCATCCACATCTTCGAGCGATTGCTCCCCTACAGTTGAGACTCTCGCGGCGAAAACAACGTCAGCATCACTTGCATTAGCACGAACTAGTTCAACGGTAATGTCACTGCGAAACTCAATTTCCACGATGCTGATCCTACTGCGTGATCGGACACAGATACCGTAACGACGTGGACACAACTCGATTGGCGGACGCCACAGACTCCGATAAGATCGCGCTTCTTCAAATCACCAATTGGGAGCGCTCTCACCCTGCGATTGCACACCTACTTGATCACGAGGATGTTCAATCGCAGTGGGCGCACGCAATAACTGATCAAGGAACCCGCGGCCGCGTACTCATCTGCGAGCGAGATGGAGTTCTAGTCGGCGTTGCGGCGATCGAATTTGACCAGGAAATCGGGCACCTATCCCTGATCGAAGTGGCCCCTGATCTACGCCGAGCCCTGATTGGATCACGGTTACTCAATGCGGCAGCCGATCTCGCTCACAGAAGTGGATGCGTGCGATTGAGTTGCTGGCTCAATGAGGATCAACACGACGGTCGACTTTTCTTGGAGTCCACCGGCTGGGGAGCCTCCGGCGCCACCCGAACCCTCAGCACGGCTACTGAGGACCTCGACGGCGCCGTGGTCGTTGACCAGATTGAGTTGACCACCAGTCTCAAGACCGAATAACGGCACGCAACCTAAAAGTGTCGGCGAGTCCCCGGCGCCCGCCGACAATTAATGTTCCCACACAAGCGCCACCAAAATCAATCAAATTTGTCCTCAAATGGGGGACTCTCGCCATGAACACGACTACTCGCTCTGTAAAATCGCGTATCGGTCAGTACCAAATCTAACTCAGTCCGGGTTCTGACCGCCCGACCCATCAGTTCATACTTTCGGCGCACCCGATCCAAATACTCTTTTGCATTGTGCGGGGAGATGTCTATCCGGTGGGCGACAGCAGCCAGGGTCAAACCCGCCGCGTACAAAGGCAATGTATCAATTTCTCGTCAACTAAGATCGGGGCGATCTCTTGCGTCAGCCAAGATCGCGGCTAAGTCAACTGAAAAAACATTTCACCGGCCGCGACCGTTTGCAAAGCGGTGACCAAGACCTGCGGACCCACTCGCTTGGGAACGAACCCGAGCGCCCCTTCCTGCACACCGCGCCGAATGCCATAAGAATCCCCATTCGCGCTCATCAAAAGCACATTGTGTCCAGCGCTCATCTGGCGCCTCGAAATTGACGCGAGCGTCTTTTACGCGGGGTCCAAGATCAACGTGGCGGAGCACCACGTAAGCCTCGACTCGCCTGTGACCTAAAACCGCTTCTCCGGAATACACAACATCTATTGCTCACGCAAAACCATGAATCATCAGCGACACCAAACCTTCACGCACGAGTTCGTGGTCGTCAATAACCATCACACGAAGTGCGCCGACACCAGGGCAAATGCGATCAATCCACGCCGCATGGACAGGTACGCGGAGGGAATCGCCATGGTCACAACCGCTAGCCTGACATAATCACATTTGCGATTGTTAGGGGCAGCATGGGTTGGAAGCGCAACCGCCGCAAATCCGGCGGTGAAAATCAGTCGATTGACACCAATGCGCTGGGAATAGGAATCGCCACTGGCGCATACGCCCTCTCGTTTGGCGCAATCTCGGTCGCGAGTGGGCTCAGCGTTCTGCAAACGCAATCCCTGTCGCTTTTCATGTTCACGGGCGCTTCTCAATTTGCTTTCGTTGGCGTGATTGGGGCCGGTGGCGGCGCCGTGATCGCCGTCGTCACCGCGCTCCTACTCGGTGCTCGTAATAGTTTGTACGCTCTTTCACTAGGGCCAGTGCTCACGCCAAAGAGGAAAGAAGTGCCTTACACAGCCCTTTTGACAATCGATGAATCAACCGCCATGGCATTTCGATACAACGCATCGAAAAAGGCCTCTCGCCGCGCCTTTTTTGCCACCGGACTCAGTGTCTACGTCTTTTGGAATATTGGTACCGCATTAGGTTCCCTTGGTGCCAGTGCACTTTCAGACCCAGGAGTTTTGGGCCTAGACGCCGCAATCCCAGCCGGCTTTCTCGCCTTGCTCTGGCCCCGCCTTACGGCAGGATCCAGCAGCGAAAATCGCAAAATGTGGACCGTAGCTGTTGCCAGCGCTGGCCTGGCCATGATGTTGATTCCCTTCCTACGTCCGGGGCTTCCCGTACTCTTTAGCGCCCTGGTTGCAGTTGCTGCGAGTCTGATGTGGAGCAAGAGCTCCCGACCTGCTGGAGGAAACTAATCATGTGGGCCAGCATCCTTATTGCCTCATTCGGCACTTACGTGGAAAAACTACTCGGCTATCTGCTACCCCAAGGAATCTTGGAACGCGAATCAGTGCGTCGAATGACCGGTTTGCTTCCCGTATCACTACTCGCGGCATTGGTAGCTGTTCAAACGTTCGCCAGTGACCAAGCGTTTCTCATCGACGCTCGGATCCTTGGGCTGGGCGTTGCAGTAGTTGCCCTGCTACTACGAGCGCCCTTTCTTGTGGTAATTATTGCTGCCGCGGCAAGTACGGCGCTGATTCGCTGGTTAGGGTGGATGCCCTAATGGGTGAACCTTCATTTCGCAAGCCAATCTTTGGGGCCGTGTGGCGATATCCGGAACCAGACATGCGACGGCTGCAACGCGTGGGCCGGCGTGGCCTGTTCCGGCTAGCTGTCTTGGTACCACTGACACTCGGCGTGATGTCGCTGCTGGCAATTAGCGTTGTTTATGCGACATCGGGGATCCCGCTAATCGAAGCAGCGTTTATTGGCACCATGACTGCAAGTATTTCCGTGTTAGTTTTTCGTGGCTGGATGCTGGGAACGTTTGTTAATGGGAACGGTTTCAAAATAGTCACACTGTTGGCCACGCACTCCGGGCTTTGGCGCAATGGTTATTCAGTTGAACTACGGCACACCACCTGGGCAATTTTAGGAATCCCCACTGGGGTTCGCAGCCGCAGAGTCGCACTGAGTCCGACACGTGGACCAGACCTCATGACACATATTTACTTTGGCAGCATTGACGGCGTATTCACCGCCGAAAGACTAGATGTACTTTTTCAGTTACTGCGCAGGTGGAGCGTTCCCGAATAGAGGTTTGGCAGTTCCGGTGTTCAGATGGGAGATCACGCTCTCAGCTTCCTAGCGGAAGGACATTTTCTAGGCCAACCACGACTCCATCAATATGGTTAATTTCCTTGATAGCAATCAACACGCCCTGCATGAAAGAATCGCGGTTCAGTGAGTCATGTGTGATCGTGAGCGTTTCGCCGATCGATCCAAATAATACTTCCTGGTGGGCGACCATTCCGCGCAATCTTACCGAGTGAATCGGCACCCCATCCACGCTGATGCCACGCGCACCCATGTCTTGAGGATCTGTTGCATCCGGGCTTGGGGCGTGCCCCCGCCGGGCTACCGCAACCTTTTGCGCTGTGAACCGAGCTGTCCCTGAAGGTGCATCAACTTTCTCTGGGTGGTGAGACTCAACGATTTCCACAGATTCAAAATACGGCGCTGCGATTGCGGCAAATGTAACCATGAGCACGGCACCCATGCTGAAATTCGGCGCAATAAGGACCCGAGAGTTCGGCCGTTGACCTGCCCAGAGCTCAAGAGTTTCGATGCGTTCGGGCGTAAAACCTGACGTTCCCACCACCGCATCAATTCCATGTTTGATACAAAAAGCTAGATTCTCCATCACGATCGTAGGGTTGGTGAAATCGACCACTACCTCACAACGTGCCTTCAATAGCTCTTCCAGTGAATCACCAATGTCTATCCCTACGGCCAATTCACATTGTGCGTCTGCTTGCACGGCTGCGACCACACTTGATCCCATTTTGCCATTTGCACCGATAACGCCTACTCGAATCTTCTTGCCCATGGCTGTCCTTTCCTATGCGCGAGAAATCGAAAGTGGTGGGACAAATCCTATGGGAGCTTTCAACCTCTTGTATGGTCCGATCACGCTCAAGGCTAATGGTTCACTGAGAAACTCCCTCGCCATGGCGTTAACATCCGATACGTCTACTTGATCCACGCGCGCGAGTACATCCTCAACGCGCAGCAGTTCCTCTTGATACAGCTCCGATTTAGCGATGCGGCTCATGCGAGCCCCCGTATCTTCTTGGCCAAGCACCGTTCCACCTTTAACCTGACCCTTGGCTCTTTGGAGTTCGGAATCGGTAACCCCATTGGCAACCAAGACAGCAAGCTCGTTTTGACACACGTCAAGGACTTGATCCAACTTTGTGGGAATACAGCCAGCGTAAATTCCAAATATCCCTGAGTCTCGGAAACTCTGCGAGTAGGCGAACACGGAATAGGCGAGTCCGCGTTGTTCGCGCACCGCCTGAAAAAGTCGGGAACTCATGCCCCCGCCTAATACTGTGGATAGGATCGCCCCGGTAAAACGACGGTCGTCGCCCCTAATCATTCCGTGTGTTCCCATCACGACGTGTGCCTGTTCGGTCTTGCGCGTGTCCAGGGAGCTGATCGCCGTGCCAATCTTGATCTTTCCGCCTTCCGGCCGAAGGCCCGCCTTGGCGGTGCTCAGGTGCGTTTTGGGACTGGCATCAAGTGCCTTTTCCACCAGACGCACTGCTCGAGCATGATCGACGTCACCGGCGATAGCTACCACAAGTGAATCGGACTGGTAAAATTTTGCATAGAAATTTATGATCGAACGGCGGGTTATCCCCAGAATGGTGTGAGCCGTACCCAAGATAGGGCGACCCAACGCCGTATCTCCAAAGAGGGTTCGTGCGAATTGATCGTGCACCAGATCGCTGGGATCGTCGTCAACCATTGCAATCTCTTCAAGTATGACTCCACGCTCGCCCTCAATGTCCTCCGACCTGAGTTGGGCGTCGGTAACCACGTCGCAGAGAACATCAATCGCGAGCGGAAGATCCACGGCCAAGACTTTGGCGTAGTAGCAGGTGTGCTCTTTACTTGTGAAAGCATTAATTTCACCGCCGACAGACTCGATCGCGGCTGCTATTTCCAACGCCGAACGCCTCGACGTGCCCTTAAAAAGCAAGTGCTCCAAGTAATGGGCGGCGCCGGTATGCGACCCCTTTTCGTCCCGCGAACCTGCATCAACCCAGATGCCAATACTGGCGGAGTGAACACCGGGAACTTTTTCCGTGATAACCCGAACCCCGCTGGACAGGACGGATCGACGAACTAACGAGCCATCCGTCCCGGCCAGCAGAGTTTTAGTTTTTGCCATTATTCGGCCGAAACGGCGCTTTCTGCAGGAACTGCGATCAGAGAAAGCTTCCCACGGGGGTCAATCTCCTTGATCTCAACCTGGATCTTGTCGCCGACTTTGAGAACTTCCTCAACACTCTCGATCCGTCCCTTACCCGCAAGTTTCTTCACTTCAGAAATATGCATCAGACCGTCTTTGCCTGGCACCAGCGAGATAAATGCACCGAAGGCAGCAATTTTCACGACGGTTCCCAAGTACCGCTCCCCCACCTCTGGCATGGTTGGGTTTGCAATTTGATTAATTGCATTGCGAGCGGCTTCTGCCGAAGGACCATCGGTAGCTCCAATGTAAATGGTGCCGTCGTCCTCGATGCTGATGTCAGCGCCGGTTTCCTCTTGAATCTGTTTAATAATTTTGCCCTTTGGGCCAATTACCTCACCGATCTTGTCAACGGGAACCGTAACCGAAATCACTCGAGGCGCCGTTGCCGCCATTTCATCCGGATTATCGATTGCTTCGTTCATAACATCCAAGATGGTGAACCGGGCGTCGCGTGCCTGAGTCAATGCACTCGCAAGTACTTCAGCTGGGATTCCGTCAAGCTTTGTATCCAGCTGCAAAGCTGTCACAAAGTTGCGAGTTCCGGCAACTTTGAAGTCCATATCACCAAATGCGTCTTCGGCGCCCAGGATGTCGGTCAAGGCAACAAATTTCTGTTCCCCGTCAACGATCCCCGAAATCAGGCCCATGGCGATACCAGCAACAGGTGCTCTCAAGGGCACCCCCGCATTGAGAAGTGACATGGTCGATGCGCATACGGAGCCCATCGACGTTGAACCATTTGATCCCAGTGCTTCAGACACCTGGCGAATTGCATAAGGGAATTCCTCACGAGTGGGCAGAACCGGCATAAGTGCACGCTCAGCGAGAGCACCATGTCCAATTTCGCGGCGCTTAGGCGAACCCACTCGGCCGGTCTCGCCAGTTGAGTAAGGCGGGAAGTTGTAATTGTGCATATAGCGCTTGCGACTCTCAGGGTTGAGTGTGTCCAGTTGCTGCTCCATGCGAAGCATGTTCAGAGTTGTGACTCCAAGGATCTGCGTTTCGCCACGTTCGAATAGCGCTGAACCATGAACTCGGGGAATTACGTCGACTTCCGCTGACAGTGTGCGGATGTCTGCCAAACCGCGCCCATCAATGCGGACACCGTCAGTGAGTACGCGTTGACGCACCGAATTTTTGGTGACTGAGCGAAGCGCCGCGCTGACTTCCTTTTCGCGTCCCTCAAATTTCTTACCGAGTGCTGCAAGGACGTCTGCCTTGATCTCGTCGAGGCGATCTTCACGCTCTGCTTTAAAAACAATGGTGAGGGCTTCGATAACCGGCTTCTCGGCAATTTCTTCAACGGCCGCATACACGTCATCCTCGTATTCCAAGAAAACTCGGAAGTCACCAACTGGCTTTGCGGCCGTCTTCGCGAGTTCGCTCTGGGCCTCGCATAGTGCCTTAATGAACTTCTTCGATGCATCAAGTCCCTGGGCAACAACTTCCTCGGTGGGAGCGGTCGCCCCGCCAGCCACCAGTTCCATCGTGCGTTCAGTGGCCTCGGCTTCAACCATCATGATCGCGACGTCGTCGCCAGCAACCCGACCGGCAACTACCATGTCGAACACTGCTTCTTCGAGTTGCTCATGGGTGGGAAATGCCACCCATTGGCCACCGATCAGCGCTACGCGCACACCACCGATGGGGCCGGTGAATGGCAGTCCACTGAGCTGAGTTGAGGCAGATGCTGCATTGATGGCCAGTACGTCGTAGAGGTCCTTAGGGTTCAAAGACATTACGGTGACTACAACCTGAACTTCGTTGCGCAAGCCTTTTTTGAAGGTTGGGCGAAGTGGCCGGTCGATCAACCGGCACGTCAGGATTCCATCTTCGCTGGGGCGTCCTTCACGGCGGAAGAATGAGCCCGGAATCCGGCCCACGGAATACATGCGCTCTTCAACGTCAACCGTGAGTGGGAAGAAATCAAGTTGGTCTTTGGGGTGCTTTCCCGCGGTAGTCGCACTGAGCAACATTGTTTCTTCGTCGAGATACGCACACACGGAGCCAGCAGCTTGACGGGCGAACCGTCCTGTTTCAAATCGAATCGTTCTGGTACCAAATTTGCCGTTATCAATAACGGCGCTTGCAGATACAATATTTGCCTGCATAGGGTGTCTCCTTACATTGTTTGAGACACTTTTGCACTGCCGCCATGTTCGGCGGTCTCCGATCGAGATTCGCGGGTGCTTTCACCCGAAAATCACTACCGAGGACCGACATCCGCGGTGCACCGAAAGTGTCTGATTAATTGCATTATTTTGTTTCAATTGGCTTGGCTCAACAACTTTACGCGGCGGCAGCTACAATCGCTGCCGCACAGTGTGAAGTTATCGGCGCAAACCGAGACGCTCAATAATCGAGCGGTAACGGTGAATGTCCGTTTTTGTGAGGTAGTTGAGTAGCCGGCGCCGTTGGCCGACCATGAGCAGAAGTCCACGACGGCTGTGATGATCGTGCTTGTGGGTCTTCAAATGTCCGGTGAGGTCTGTGATTCGACGGGTAAGCATCGCAATCTGCACTTCGGGTGAACCCGTATCACCGGGTTTGGTGCCGTATTCGGCAATAATTTCTTGCTTTACAGCAGTGTCTAACGGCATTTATTCCTCTCGAACGCGCCTTATCGACCACACGAAGGAGGCCGAGGTGGGCACTGATTTCATTGACACGAATCTGGAAGCGCCCGCCTCCAAACCGTCTAGTTCCGCAACCTTAGCATTCTCTGCCCGACTTGATCACGCTGGCTCTGGCCGGAGTAGTTCTGAAACCCTTGCTACATCGACTCCGATTTGCACCAAGTAGTCGTCCAAGCTCCCAAACACTTCCTGAGGCCGGATAAATTCGGCGAACTCCACCCCAACGCGTGCCCCGTAAAGCTCAAGGTCGGTTCGATCCAGTACGTAGGCCTCCACACGCTGGCTTCTTCCCTGAAATTGTGGATTCGTTCCTACCGAAATGGCCGCGGGAAGCCGATCACCTGACACAATCACGTAGCCTGCGTACACGCCATCTGCGGGGACGAGTAGCTGGTCATCCCAGTCTAGGTTTGCGGTCGGGTAGCCCAGTTCATGTCCGCGCCGGTCCCCCTTGACCACCTCTCCGCTGAGAATAAAATTCCTGCCCAGCATCTCTGCGGCCAAGTGAACTTTCCCGGATCCGACTAACTCGCGAATTCGGGTCGAGGAGATGGTTCCATCAGACTGAACCAAATCAAAGATCTTTACCGAGAAGCCCAACTCAATTCCATTTTCCGTGAGCGTGCTCGCATCTCCACTGCCGTTTCGACCATATGTGAAATTCGCACCTACCCAGACGATCTGCGCTCCTAAACGGTCACGGAGAAAATCACGTGAAAATTCCAAAGGGGTCAAGTTGGCTAGTTCGGGTGTAAAAGAAACAACTTCGATGTAATCAACACCAATTTGCGTGAGTAATTCCTTGCGGTGAGCCAGATTACTAATTAACTTGGGCGCATGGCCCGGCCGCACGACTGCATTCGGATGCGGATCAAAGGTGCACACTGTCAAGCCAAGTCCTGCTTTTGTTGCAGCTCTCTTTGCCGCTGTGACGAGGGCCTGATGGCCTAGGTGAACTCCGTCAAAAATACCAATGCAAACCAATGACTTAGATGTGCTCACGTTCAAAGGGTACTGGGTGACTGGGCGCTGCTGGGAAAGACTGCAATATATGCGCACCTCTCATCGACTTTCTGTGCAAGGGCTGCCAGTGTTCCTTCGGGATCAATTAAGGCGATCGTTGGTTGAGTAAAAACATCGGGCCAAGGAATTCTTTGCCCCATACGCACGGCCGCGCCCTGATCCACACCCACATCGAAGATCGGCCAGGTCAGGCCAGCCACTTCAGCAAGTGAGAGCGAATGCACCCATGGATCAGCTGCACTTTCTAACAAGTCCAAATTGTGCGCAGCTTTTTGGTCGAATGCATCCACCGAAGTGCGGCGCAACGCGATGAGATGCCCACCCACGCCCAGCCCGTCCCCTAAATCTCGAGCGATGGCTCGAATATAGGTACCGGATGACACCGTGACATCAATTTCAATATCAAGGAATTCCCCATGTGAGACCATGTGCACGACCTCAAGATTGAACACGGTGACATTTCGCTCAGGAATTTCAACCACTTGGCCATCTCTCACCCGGGCGTATGCTCGGCGGCCATCGATTTTGATCGCACTCACTGAACTAGGCCGTTGCAAAATTTCACCACGTAACTTGTCAAGCGCCGACTCGATCTCGTCGGCATGAAGTTCACTCGCGTTGGTGAGAGGTCCCAATTCTCCTTCTCGGTCATCTGTTGAACTCGCCGCGCCCAATCGGATCGTGCCGAGATACCTCTTATGAGACGTCGTGAGGTGACCAAGTAACCGAGTGCCCGAATTAATTCCCAGCACCAACACACCCGTAGCCATCGGGTCCAGCGTTCCCGCGTGGCCCACTTTGCGAGTATTAAATATTCGGCGTACCCGAGCAACTACATCATGTGAGGTGATGCCCGCGGGCTTGTCCACCAACAGCACACCTGCGGGCCCTTGCGCAGTGGCGGCGCTAGTCCCCATGGGTTGCTAATCGCCTTCTGTTTCGCGATACGGGTTTACATCCCCCGCATGATTAGCGCCTCTCGCTTGCTCATGCACACGTGCGTCAGCCGCGGCGGCCTCTCGCAAGAGTTGCTCGACGTGGGCCGCATTCTCGGGGATCGCATCTAGGACAAACTCCAGCGATGGAGTGAATTTAACCCCGGTTCCCTTGCCCACTTCGGTTCGCAGCATGCCTTTACTCGAGGCCAACGCGGCGGCGGTGGACTCCCGTTCCTCTTGGGTTCCAAGCACCGTATAAAACACGCTGGCGTCGCGCAAATCTGGAGTAAGTCGGACGTCTGTGATCGTGATGAAACCCATACGCGGATCTTTGATCCGTGTATCCAAAGTCTGTGCAACTATGACTTTGATTCGATCGGCTAACTTTCGCGCACGCGCTTCACTGGCCATGATGACTCTCCTTGAGCTACTTGCGTGGCTTTTCACGCATTTCAAACGTTTCGATTACATCGTCGACCTTGACATCCTGATAGGAACCGAGATTGATACCGCACTCGAATCCTTCGCGAACCTCAGTAGCATCGTCCTTGAAACGGCGAAGGGTCGCAATTGTCAAATTGTCAGCGACAACAGCACTGTCGCGCACCAATCGTGCTTTGCTGTTGCGTCGAACCTCACCACTGCGAACCAAGCAACCTGCGATCGTTCCGAATTTGGACGATTTGAAAACATCACGCACTTCGGCCGTTCCGAGTTGGATTTCTTCGAACTCGGGCTTGAGCATTCCCTTAAGGGCTGCTTCGATTTCGTCAATGGCCTGGTAGATGATGCTGTAGTACCGCACGTCGACGCCTTCATGGGTTGCGAATTCGGCAACTTTTCCTTCAGGTCGTACGTTGAAGCCAATAATGATTGCTTTAGATGCGCTGGCGAGCGTGACATCACTCTTGGTGATTGCACCGACCCCCCGGTGAATTACCCGCAATGACACTTCTTCGCCAACGTCAATCTTGACTAGCGCGTCTTCGAGAGCCTCAACCGACCCTGACACGTCACCCTTAAGAATCAAAGTGAGTTCTGACACTTCGCCGCGTTCAATTGACTCTAAGAAGTCCTCGAGTGAACGTTTTACTCGATTCTTTGCCAGCATGGCATTGCGTTCGCGCGCCTGGCGCGTTTGCGCAATCTGGCGAGCAATCCGGTCTTCCCTGACCACCAAGAAGCTGTCGCCAGCTCCCGGAACCGACGTCAGTCCGAGCACTTGGACTGGGGCAGAAGGCCCAGCGGTGGCCACAGTATTTCCTTGGTCGTCGAGCATCGCTCGAACACGACCAAACGCGTCTCCGGCCACAATCGAATCACCCGGACGCAGTGTTCCGCGTTGCACCAGAACTGTTGCCACCGGACCACGACCGCGATCCAGATGTGCCTCGATTGCAACACCTTGTGCGTCCTGGTGTGGATTTGCGTGCAGATCGAGCGCTGCATCTGCCGTCAACAACACGGCCTCAAGTAGTGACTCGATTCCAATATTGTTTTTGGCGGATACGTCAACAAACATCGTGTCGCCGCCGAAATCTTCGGCTACTAACCCGTATTCGGTGAGTTGTCCCCGCACTTTCGTCGGATCCGCGCCCTCTTTATCAATCTTGTTAACGGCAACCACAATGGGGACACCGGCTGCTTGGGCGTGGTTGAGCGCTTCAATCGTTTGCGGCTTTACGCCGTCGTCGGCCGCCACCACCAAAATCGCGATATCGGTGACTTCAGCACCTCGTGCACGCATGGCCGTAAACGCCTCATGGCCGGGTGTGTCAATGAAGGTAATCGGGCGTTCACCATCGGGGGAATGGGCAATCACCTGGTAGGCGCCAATGTGTTGGGTGATGCCACCGGCCTCGACAGATGCGACATTCGTCTTGCGGATTGCGTCCAGTAGTCGAGTCTTACCGTGGTCAACGTGACCCATGACGGTGACCACGGGTGGCCGAGCTTCCAGATCTGCGCCTTCGCCCTCGTCTTCGCCAAATTCAAGATCGAAAGTCTCCAAGAGTTCACGGTCTTCGTCTTCTGGCGACACGACCTGGATCACGAAATTGAGTTCGGTACCCAACAATTCAAGCGTGGCATCGTCAATTGATTGTGTTGCCGTCACCATTTCGCCCAGACCGATCAGCACCTTGACCAAGTCAGCCGATGATGCATCGATCTTGTCAGCGAAATCGGTGAGGCTGGCGCCCCGTGGCAGGCGAACACTTTCTCCATTGCCGCGTGGCAGGCGTACGCCGCCCATCGATGGTGCTTCCATATTGTCAAACTCTTGACGTTTGGCCCGCTTTGACTTGCGCCCGCGCGAAGGACGTCCGCCTGGCCTGCCAAATGCACCTGCAGTACTTCCGCGCCCGCCGGTGCGAGCACCTGGACGCCCGCCTCCTGCTCCACCGGGACCACCGGGACCACCGGGACCACCGGGACCACCGGGACCACCGGGACCACCTGTTCCACCGGGAGCGCCAGGCGCACCGGGGCCACCCGGGCGCGCTGGGCGATTAGTGAAGCCACCCGGTCGACTCGGGCCGCCAGCTCCACCCGGACCTGCTGGCCTCTGTGGTGGGCGCGCTGAAGGCATCGTGCCCGGGTTGGGTCGGGGTACTCCGGCAACTCCACCGGGGCGTGGTGCTGCCGGGCGTTCGGTGCTGGGTGAACCAAATGGGTTGTTTCCGGGGCGCGGCGCCGGTCTGGCCATGCCGGCGGCGCCACCAAATGGGTTGTTTCCGGGGCGCGGTCCCGCTGGCTTTGGGGTTGGTGCCGGACGGGTTGACTCAGGATCGACTTCTGCTGCAGGTTCTGCTGCTGGCTTGGTTACTACTGGTTTAGGCGGCGTGACAGATACCGGTTCTGTCACCGGTTCTGTCACCGGTTCTGTCACAGGTTCGGTTGCCAGCGAGGGGGCAGCGGCTTTCTTAACTGCCTTTTTGGCCACCTTTTTTGCGGGCTTTTCTTCACCAGGAGGAACTGGGGGTAATGCCTCTTTGAGCCGGCGGGCTACGGGCGCTTCAACGGTTGACGACGCAGAACGAACAAACTCGCCCATGTCTTGTAGTTTGGCGAGAACAGTCTTGCTGTCCATACCAAGCTCTCTAGCGAGTTCATATACCCGAACTTTTGACACAACTCTCCTGTCTTGGTCCGGGCTTTGCTTACCGGACCGTTACTGGGCGCCTAGCATTTTCATGCGGACACGCTCATGCGAAGGCCTTCATTGAGAAGCGCTCATCTTTGTGTTCACGGTCAACCTCTTTTATGACTTGATTGGTCTGGTCTTGGTCTCTCACCGTGAAATTCTCGCCGTTTACGAAAAATTACGGCCAAATCGAACCCGTACGTGGCGCTCAATTGTGCCTAATCTAATTTCGCAAGCGTCCGCAATGAAGCCCACGGTTCACTAACAGTGCGCCAATCTACCGTGCCGGGGATCCGGAGTGCCCCGCGGACCCGTCGTTGACCTTTTTCCAGGCAAGGAAGCAACAGGTGTACATAGGCTCCGCGACCGGGGAGCGACTGTTTTTCATCTAGGCTGACAGCGGCGAGCTCAGGCTGCCACACGACGCGGGTCAGCGCAGATTTAGTATCCCGAATGCGGCAACCAATACAGGTTCGCTCTGGTTGTGGCATATCCGGTGACCGAAGGGGTTAACGCTGGACTAAGACCCGGAAGCCGGTGCTGGCTCGGGTTCGGGCGCTTGAGCGGGTGCCGAGTCGCTACGAATATCAATTCTCCATCCGGTCAACCGAGCTGCCAAACGAGCATTTTGCCCCTCGCGCCCAATGGCCAAAGAGAGCTGATACTCCGGTACCAGTACGCGTGCGCTTTTAAGTTCGGGATCAATGATCGTCACTGAAGTGACTTTCGCCGGAGATAGGGCCTGGGCAATCATCTCAGCCGAATCGTCACTGTGATCGACAATGTCAATCTTCTCTCCGCCCAACTCGCTCATAATTTGACGAACGCGTTGCCCTTGTGGGCCGATGCAGGAACCTTTTGCATTGACCTCTGCTTTATGCGACCGAACAGCGATCTTGGAGCGATGCCCCGCCTCGCGTGCGATCGCCATGATTTCTACGGTTCCGTCGGCGATCTCAGGAACCTCCAATGCGAAGAGCTTGCGAACAAGTTCGGGGTGACTGCGCGAGACAGTCACTACGGGGCCTTTGAATCCTTTGCGTACACCCGTTACCAGGCACTTAATGCGCGCTCCGTGTGGATAGCTCTCCCCTGTCGCCTGTTCTTCAGGTGGCAGGTTCGCTTCAATTTTTCCGATATCCACTCTTACCATGCGCGGGTTTGTACCCTGCTGAATCACTCCGGAAACTAAGTCACCCTCGCGGCCGGTGAACTCGATCAGGGTTGCATCCCCCTCGGCCTCACGCAGCCGGCCCAGTAAGACTTGCCGGGCTGTACTTGCGGCCACGCGGCCAAAACCGTCGGGGGTGTCATCGAACTCTGGGCTAAAAGTTGCAACTTCACCCGCAGCAATTGATTCTGGTGAAGTGAGCGCCTGCTGGGCCCACACGGTCACGTGCCCACTCTTGCGGTCGAGCTCAACGCGCGACTTTTCACATGAACCCGGGGTGCGTTGATAAGCAACGAGTAATGCGGCCTCGATGGTTTCAACCAAGAGATCCAGGGAAAGATTACGTTCCCTCACAAGCGCCTTCAGCGCACTGACATCAATATCCACGTCTACTCCTCACGGTTGAATTCAATCTGGACAATGGCTGTGTCAACTTCAGGAACTCCGAACACCACCACATTGCCTTTGGGGTCGGTGCCGCTGATCTGGTCGCCCTCAACCGATTGAATTCGGATCAAGGAGTTGGTCTGCTCGCCTGTAAATGACACATCGACTAAGCGACTAACCGCCCGGCGCCAATGCCGAATGTGGGTCAGCGGTCGATCTATTCCGGGCGAAGTTACTTCCAGAACGAAGGGATTTTCTTCAAGTTCTTCAATGGAATCAAGTAACTCAGAGATTGCACTACTAATCTTCGCGACTTCGTCGAGGTCAACGCCACCATCTTTATCCACAACAACGGTGAGCACTTCACGTCGCCCCGCATTTTTAACTGAGCAGTCTTCAAGATCCACGCCCAAAGTTGTGCATACGGCTTGTGCGGCATCGCGTGCGCTTTCAAGTGGTACAGCCATAATTCTCACCGCGATTTCCAGTTGTGGTTGGTCAGTTGTGGTGCACACTCTACATCCACAGATCCCAAGCCAGCCGGACAATCAAAATTGCGACAATTCCAAGGAATACCAGCCGGACAAATGGGCTGCCGCGCCTAATTGCCGTTCGAGCCCCCAAATAGGCTCCACCGATATTGCACACTGCCATCAGCAGGCCGAGTGTCCACAATATGGAACCAGAAAATCCAAACACCATTAGGGCTGCAGCATTGGTACCCAGATTGACAATCTTGGCTGTGGATGAAGCCGAAAGAAATGAATAACCCAGCAGGCCGACGAGGGCAATTAACAGAAACGAACCAGTCCCCGGCCCAAAAATTCCGTCGTAGAAGCCGATTATCGCCCCGACGAATATTGCGGCCGCGTAGTGCCGGGTGCCCCCGCTCCACCGCATATTGCTTTCTGCACCCATGAACGGATTCATCAAAGTCCAGATCCATACAATCGCTAGAGCGATCACAACCGCAGTACCGAAATATTTCGTAGGGACGGCATGTGCCGTGGTAGCCCCTAGAGCCGAAAATGCAAATGCCACGCTCGCCATTGGCAGGGCGGTTTTCCAATCAGGGCTGAGATGCTTGATGTAGGTGCGTGCTGCAGTCGCTGTGCCAAAAATGCTAGAGAGTTTGTTGGTTGCGAGTGCATTGACTTCGCTCCCAGCTGGAAGCGCAATAAACAACGCCGGCAACTGCAGTAGCCCTCCCCCGCCGCTTACTGCATCGACCCAACCTGCGACGCCTGCCGCAAGCGCCAGGAGTAGAACCGTCCAGATACTCAGGTCGTACATATGCGGTGCACTGCGGCAATTGCATCGTCAAGTGCGATATCAACGCGCTCTCCGCTCGCACGATCCTTTACCTCGATCATGCCTCTTTCCAAGCCCTTGCCGATGACCACGATTGTAGGAACGCCAATCAATTCGGAATCATTGAACTTCACACCGGGTGAAACACCTACCCGGTCATCAAGGATCACGCGCAAACCCATTTGGTCCCAGACCTGCGCGAGCTCTTCTGCCTTGGTTGCTACATCTTCTGACTTTCCAGCTGCAACCAGATAAATGTCTGCTGGGGCTATTTCACGCGGCCACACCAAACCTTTGTCGTCGTGGTGCTGTTCAGCAATCACAGCTACTGCTCGTGAAACACCTATTCCGTAGGAACCCATGGTGACCGTGACCAACTTGCCGCTTTCATCCAGCACTTTAAGCCCCAGCGCTTCGGCGTATTTGCGACCAAGTTGGAATATATGTCCAATTTCGATACCACGGGCCAGGCTTACCGTTCCCCCACATGATGCACATGGGTCTCCATCAAAGACTTCCGCTACGTCGATCACACCGTCAGATTCAAAGTCGCGCTCGGACACCAAGTCATACACGTGTTGGCCTTTAATATTGGCTCCGGTGATCCACCGAGTGCCTCTCACTACCCGGGGGTCAGTAAGGAATTCAATCCCGCTCTTCGATTTTCTACCCAGCGCGCCTGGACCGATGTAGCCCTTAATGAGTCCCGGGTGTGTGGCAAAGTCTGCCTCCTCAAATGGACGGGCCACTCGTGGATACAAGGCAGCTTCGAGTCTGCGTGTGTCAATCTCACGATCACCGGGCAAGCCGATCGCAAGCGGCTCTTCACTTCCGTCAGCGTTAGTCACGATGAGCAAAATATTTTTTAAGGTGTCTGCCGCGTTCCACAGACGGTCGGCTCGAGCCAAATCTGCCCGCTCATTGGACACGTTGACGAGTGAATCAATTGTTGGGGTTTCAGGAGTCTGCTCTGCACGTGAAGCCGGCAGTTCCGTCTCCAGATTAACTCCGGGATCAAATGACGCCAGCGGGATGTGGAGCGCCTCGACATTAGCCGCGAATCCACATTCGCATCGTACATAGGTATCTTCCCCGAACTGGCTCTTAGCAAGGAACTCCTCGCTGCGAGATCCGCCCATTGCACCAGCCATTGCAGAAACTATTACGTAATCGACCTTCATGCGTTCGAATGTGGAGATGTACACGTCTCGATGTCGGTTGTACGAAAACTCAAGCCCCGCATCATCTACATCAAATGAATAGGAGTCCTTCATGACAAACTCACGACCGCGAAGAATGCCGGCACGAGGCCGAGCTTCATCACGATATTTCGTTTGAATCTGGTAAATCCACAGGGGGAGGTCGCGGTAAGAGGAGAATTCACCTTTCACCATCTGCGTGAACATTTCTTCATGCGTTGGAGCTAAGAGATAGTCATTGCCTTTACGATCTTTGAGGCGAAAAAGGTTGTCGCCGTATTCGGTCCATCGACCGCTCGTTTCATAGGCGTCACGTGGCAGTAACGCGGGGAAATGTACCTCTTGGAAACCCGCTTGATTCATTTCCTCGCGGACGATTGCCTCAACATTGCGAAATACTTGATAGCCAAGTGGCAACCACGAGAAGATGCCGGGAGCAATTCTGCGAACGTAACCAGCCCGCACTAGCAGTTTGTGGCTGGGTACTTCTGCGTCGGCCGGATCCTCGCGCAATGTCCGCACAAAAAGGGTTGACATACGCTGGATCACGGTTACCTCAATTTCAATTGATCTATTCACCTGTAATGGGCGGATCTTCCACCTATGCGTCAGAGAGTAGTGGCCAATGACCCGCTACTCCCCTTGAGGTTAAAACAAGACTGTGGCAAAGGTGGCGTGTTGCTCGAAACCAAGTTGCGCATACGTTTTGCGCGCAGGGGTATTGAAGTCATTTACATACAGGGTGACACTATGAGCGAATGCTTCGCGGATCTGCATAATCGCGGCCGATAGCGCTGGGACGGCAAGGCCTTGGCCTCTCGAGGTGGGGTCAACCCACACGCCTTGGATCTGGGCCGCCTCTGCGGTGGTAAATCCCACTTCGACCTTAAAAAGCACCCGACTGTTCTCAATAATAGCGAATGCCATCCCCGAACTAATTACTTCGGCGATCCGCCTGCGGTACTGAAGCTCTCCCCCATTAGAAATTGGAGAGACTCCCACTTCCTGGGTAAACATGTCCACACACGCCGGGAACAACACGTCGATCTCATCGCTTTCCACCCGGCGCACCCTTGGGTCAGTGGGAACTTCTGGCTGCCGATCAATCATCAGAAACGGCTGATTCTCGCGCACCACTCGGGCCTTGCCCCAATACGTCTGCATGCCCTCCCAGATCCCAAGTACCTCCGACTGCTGGCCCAATAAAGATGCACTACGCCGGCCGGCTCGAATCAGTTCTTGAGCGAATGCACCGCGCGCTGATGCGTCAGTATTCACCGGGACAATATTTGCACCAACGAAAAGCATGCTCTGAATTTCACCTGCATTTACATATCCCCACAGCGCCCCGCCTAGCCTCCAGTGATCAATGAGAGCGGCTTCGATCCGGCTGATTACGAATCCGTTCACCTTGGCATTTTGTCGTGCGAGCGCGAGCGCCTTTGGGAGCTCGTGCTGCATGACGTTGCGAACGGCACCGGAACTAAAGCTCACGGGTCGTTCGCGCTGAGTAATGCTCATGTGAGTGGACTAAGCCGTGATGACGGAGGGCTCGCCTTTGGTGTCCATGGACTCCGCGAGTTTCATGGCTTCCTCGATAAGTGTCTCCACGATCTGTGACTCAGGAACTGTCTTGATGACCTCGCCTTTGACAAAGATTTGCCCTTTACCGTTACCCGAAGCCACACCAAGATCAGCTTCACGGGCTTCACCGGGTCCATTGACGACACAACCCATAACCGCGACTCGAAGCGGAACCTCAAGGCCTTCCAACCCTGCAGTGACCTGTTCGGCCAACGTGTACACATCAACCTGAGCGCGACCACACGAAGGGCAAGAGACGATTTCGAGTCCGCGTTGGCGCAGATTTAATGATTCCAAAATTCCTATGCCGACTTTTATTTCTTCAACCGGGGGCGCCGAAAGTGACACCCGAATTGTGTCACCGATTCCGCGCGAGAGCAGCCCACCAAATGCAACGGCTGATTTAATGGTTCCTTGAAAGGCTGGCCCTGCCTCCGTCACGCCCAAATGTAATGGGTAGTCACACTGTTGCGCCAATTGCATGTACGCCATCATCATGATCACCGGGTCATGGTGCTTGACCGAAATCTTGATATCTCCAAAACCGTGTTCCTCAAATAGCGATGCTTCCCACAAAGCAGATTCAACAAGAGCCTCCGGCGTGGCCTTACCGTATTTTTCCAGCAGCCGTGGGTCAAGGGAGCCCGCATTCACCCCAATCCGAATCGGCGTCCTAGTTTCTAGAGCGGCCTTAGCTATCTCGGCGACTTTGTCATCAAATTTTTTAATATTTCCTGGATTGACTCGCACTCCGGCACAGCCAGCATCTATCGCGGCAAAAACGTATTTCGGTTGGAAATGAATGTCTGCTATCACTGGGATCCCAGACTTCTTTGCGATCTGCGCTAGCGCATCTGCATCGTCTTGGCTTGGCACGGCAACCCGGACAGCTTGGCAACCGGCAGCCGTCAACTCGGCGATCTGCTGCAAGGTGCTGTCTACATCGGCGGTCACGGTCGTACACATCGATTGAACGCTTACGGGTGCATCGCCTCCCACAGCCAGCGATTTGTTCCGGTGCTGAAGAATCAATTGCCGTGACTTACGCCTCGGTGCGACAACCGGCGGTGGTGGTGCAGGAATTCCTAAATCAATATTCACGACCCCATTATCGGCCCTATGGCTTAGCCCAGCGAGATGGGCTTCACTACATCAGCCCAAATCACGATTACTCCCATGGCCAAGAGCACACCTGCGACGACATATGCCACCGGAAGCAATCGGGCGGTGTCCACCGGACCGGGGTCTGGTGCGCCCCTCAACCGAGCTATTCGCCGCTTTATTCCCTCATAGAGGGCTCCGGCGACGTGACCGCCGTCTAGGGGCAAAACCGGGATCAAGTTAAACAGGAAAAGAAAAAGATTTAGCGAGGCGGCCAACCCCAGAAATGTTGCTGCTTTGGAAGATATCGGGGAATCCATGCTCGCGATCTCGCCACCAAGGCGACTGGCACCAACAACCGATACCGGTCCGTCGATTGCTCGATCTTGTCCCCCCAGCAAGGTGTCAGCCACCAGTTCATAAAGCCGCACAGGTAGCGAGATCAAAGCCTGAACGGATCGAACTGTGATATCCCACATGAAACCCGGAACAGCCGTTATCGACTGCCGTTCATACTCGAACGCTGGACGCATTCCCAGAAATCCAACGGTGTTACTTTCCCCTGTCTCAACCCCGTTTTCGTCGTAGACCGGTCGGGTGACTTCAGCAACAAAAATTGGCAGCGACACCTGACCTTCACCCCGATCAACTACAAGGGTGGTCCCCACATTGGGATGTGCAACGATCCAATCTGTTACCTGCTCCCATGTCGAGGCCGATTGGCCACCCACCGAGACGATCGTGTCACCCACTTGTAATCGGGCTTGGGCCGCTGGGGTTGGCACAGTTCCTTCTGGGCAGGCTCCCGATGGCAGGGAATCACCATTGGGCTGCACAAGCGTTGGTGTACACGGCACAACAGCAGCAACATTGAGTGAAGGTTGCGGCAGGCCAATTCCTACGAGCACTATCGCGAAGAAGATAAAAGCCAGTAGCAGATTCATGACCGGGCCGCCGAGCATAATGATCACGCGTTTATGCACCGGCAGCTTATAGAACAAGCGGCTCTCGTCGCCTGGGAGAATTTCATCAAATGAAGCTTCTCTAGCTTGAGCCACCAAAGATGCGAATCGTCCGGTCGACATCGAGCGCGACCGACCCTCGGGGTCATTTTTTGCAGGAGGAAGCATCCCGACCATTCGGATGTACCCACCTAATGGGATCGCTTTGATGCCATATCGCGTCTCGCCACGAACCTTGGACCAGATAGTCGGGCCAAAGCCCACCATGTAATCCGGTACGCGAAGACCAAATTTCTTGGCCGGCACAAGGTGTCCCACTTCGTGGAGCGCGATCGACAGGCCAATGATGAGCGCAAAAAGCACAATGCCGATTACCTCTAACACCTATCCGCCTTTCCAGTGAAAATACCTATCCGCCGCTGATTAGCCACCGATGCTAAATTCCCGAGCCCAGCCATCAGCGGATAAGACGTCCTCCAGTGTAAGCGCGTTCCCTGACACGAAGGAACTTCCCGGCCCCAAATCACCCGATCCCGCCAGGTGAAGCTGTAAAACGTGCTCAATGTGGTCCACGATTGACAGAAAAGTAATCTCGCCGGCCAAAAAGGCTGCCACGGCCGCCTCGTTCGCGGCGTTAAATACGGCGGGTGCGGTGCCCCCCGCCTCGCCGGCGACCCGGGCAAGTCCCACCGCAGGGAATACTTCCTCATCCAAGGGCTGAAATTCCCAGGTTGACGCCGTTTTCCAGTCGCATGCTGGGGCGGCGTCTGGCACCCGGAAAACTTCTCGCCCGGCGGACAGGGCCCAAGCAATGGGAATCCCCATGTCGGGTGGGCTGGCTTGTGCGATTGTTGACCCGTCGATGAACTCCACCATGGAGTGCACGACTGACTGCGGATGCACTGTTACCTCGATGTCGGTAAACGGCACATCAAACAGCAGGTGCGCCTCGATAACTTCCAGACCCTTGTTCACCAAGGTTGCAGAGTTGATGGTGACCAAAGGACCCATTTTCCACGTGGGGTGTGCCAGCGCATCGTCAATACTTACTTTTTCTAATTGATTTCGACTCTTCCCAAGAAATGGACCCCCGCTCGCAGTAATAATAAGTTTTCGCACTTCAGGACCTTTTCCCGCGAGCAAGCACTGCGCGATTGCAGAATGCTCCGAATCAACCGGGATGATCTGACCCGGTACGGCCAGATGTGAGACCAAATCCCCGCCAATAATGAGAGACTCCTTATTCGCTAGGGCTAATCGGTTGCCTGCGGCGAGGGTTTCTAAAGTTGCTTTGAGCCCCGCGGCTCCCGCAATTGCGTTGAGCACGATGTCCACATCTAGTCGGGCTAGTTGTTCGGGAGCACTCGGGCCAATAACCAACTCGGGTAGTGTGCGCTCGCCCAGGGAAAACCCGCGATCTTGTACGCCCGCGAAGAGATGCATCTGCACGTCCTGGCCACATGTTCCACGGGTTACCCCCACGATTTCGACTTCGAATTCGATGGCCGCCGAAGCCAAAGCTTGGGCGTTCGCACCGGTCGCGCACAGCGCCACAACAGTGAAGCGGTCTGGGTTACGTCGAATAATGTCCAGTGCCTGCACACCGATTGAACCGGTGCTGCCAAGAATCACAACTCGAATTGGTTCGATGCGCGGTTTACTCACAGGTGCAGTTTAGGAGATGGCGGGGCCGCATGCTCTGCATTCACCTATGCTTGCGCCAATAGGCCCACCAACTCGCCATTCAAAGGAATTCCTATGACCATCGCCGCGGAACGAGTTATTAACGGAGTTACCCAGGAGCGCAATTTAGTAACCGATTTGCCGGGCCCCCGTTCACAGGCACTGCTCGCCCGCAAGGAAAATGCAGTTTCCTCGGGCGTGGGCATCGGGCTTCCGGTTTTCGTCACAAAAGCCGGTGGCGGGATTCTGGTTGACGCGGACGGTAACTCATTGATTGATATGGGTTCGGGAATCGCCGTCACCACTGTCGGAAATGCCAACCCAGAAGTTGCGCGTCGAGTGATCGAACAAGTAGCAAATTTCACTCACACTTGTTTCATGGTAACTCCCTACGAAGGATACGTCCAAGTGTGTGAAGTACTTAACCGCTTAACTCCAGGCGATCATGAAAAGAGAAGTGCGTTATTTAACTCTGGCGCGGAGGCTGTTGAAAATGCGGTCAAAATTGCTCGGGCATTCACTGGCCGTCAAGCTGTGGTTGTAGTCGAGCACGGGTATCACGGCCGCACGAACCTCACCATGGGCATGACCGCAAAGAACATGCCTTACAAGCACTCATTTGGGCCATTCGCTCCCGAGATTTACCGCGTACCTGTTTCTTACCCATTTCACGATGGACCCCACAGCGGATCCGAAGTCGCAGATTGGGCGATCTCTCGAATGGAAAAAGAAGTCGGCGCACAAAACATCGCCGCAATCGTTGTTGAACCGATTTTGGGCGAGGGTGGATTTATTGTTCCTGCCCCCGGCTACTTCGCAGCAGTCGCTCACTTTGCCCAAGCCAACGGCATCGTCTTCGTCGCCGATGAAATTCAATCTGGCTTTGCGCGCACCGGTGATTGGTTTGCGAGTGAATTCGAGGGCGTCGTACCCGACCTGATCACCACGGCCAAGGGCATCGCAGGCGGAATGCCGCTTGCGGCCGTCACCGGTCGCGCCGAAATCATGGACTCAGTGCACGCGGGTGGGCTTGGTGGTACTTACGGCGGCAATCCTGTTGCATGTGCGGCAGCATTGGGATCCATCGCCTGGATGCAGGAAAATGATGCGTGCAAAATTGCAAAAGACATTGAGGCGATCATGTTGCCGCGCCTTGCTGCGATGCAGGTGAATCACCCAACGATCGGGGACATTCGCGGACGAGGCGCAATGATCGCAATTGAATTGGTAAAGCCTGGCACCATGGAGCCAGACGCAGCACGCACCGCAGCGTTAAATAAGTACTGCCATCAGCATGGCGTGGTTACTCTTACCGCGGGAACCTACGGCAACGTGTTTAGATTCCTACCCCCGCTCACCATCCCTATTCCACTCATGGAAGAAGCATTGGGAATCCTCGAAGCGGCATTTGAAGCTACCACCTAAAAAGGCAGCGAGTCCGTAGCTCTACTCCCCTGGAATGCGATCTGCGAGCAACGGCAATGCGGGATCCCAGGTTGTCCCGTCGCGGTGGTCCTTACGGCGACGTGCGATCGCACTGAGTGCCTCGAGTACAACACGATTTCCGAGCAGTGCTGTGATGTCGGCGTGGTCATAGGGTGGGGACACTTCGACGATGTCCATGCCAACCACCGGTAGTTCATAACAAATCCTACGAACCGCATCAAGCAATTCTCGAGAGCTCAGTCCGCCAGGTTCGGGTGTCCCAGTTCCAGGGGCATGTCCGGGATCACATACGTCAATGTCAACGCTGAGAAAAATTCCATCACAATCAGTCAGCGCAATTTCAAAAGCCTCCGTTAGGCAATCGTTGAGACCGCGCGTCACAATTTCGGTCATTTCGTAGGAGCGCATGCCTTGCTCCGCCATCCAGTCCAGCGTCTCCGGCTCAGGCCAGTATCCGCGCAAACCAATCTGCAGGAAGCGGTCGCCCCGCACCGCACCTGACTCAATCAGGCGTCGCATGGGCTGCCCATGGCCAATGAGCGAGCCAAACGTGATGTCACCTGTGTCAGCGTGTGCATCGAAATGGATTAATGCGACCTTTCCCCAACCACGCGCCCGTGCGACACCCGTTGCATCGGGCCATGTGATGGTGTGATCTCCACCGAGCACAACCGGAATGGCCCCACTGCGCGCAATTCGCTCGATCTCAACTTCAAGATCGGCACAGGAACGCGCCGCATCTCCGCTGTACAACTCCACGTCACCTGCATCGACAACTGTCAAATCTTTCAATCCGTCGACCCGCATCGCAAGCGATGGCCGACTTCCATCATGTTCTAAATAGCACGCCGCCCGTAACGCTTGCGGTCCGAATCGAGCCCCTCCCCGATAAGAAGCGCCTCCGTCAAATGGCGCTCCGACGATTACGACATCAGCCTCGGAATACGTGGAAAGGTCATCAAGATCGCACTCGGGCACTCCGAGAAAAGTGTAATTTGGGCCGAACTGGCTACCGTATCTCGTCATGGGTTCACCTTACTCTCAGGAATCGAAACCAACCCCGAGCGAGTCGAGCAAACGCAACCACAGATTTCGTTTCCCATTTTCTCTATCCGCTTTCTTCAATGAGTTGGTGGTCCAGGTAATCACCCAACTGCGAAACGGCTCTGGGGGGAAGGGGAGGGGTTTCGTCTGCACCATGTGCAATGCTGTGCGCTCCGTTTTTCGGCCCAGGAGCAGGTCCAAAGACGTGAGCGCCGCGAATCTGGATGCACCAACGCCGAGGCCAGTAAAACCGGCGACATATACGGTTTTGCCATGGTGAGCCTTACCCCAAAAAGCGCTGAATCGGGAACAAGTATCAATAGCTCCTCCCCAGCCGTGGGTGAAATTAACGGCCACGAGTTGTGGGAAGGTCTGAACGAAATGATCGGCGAGGCGGGCGAACGATTCAGTATCGGTATCAAACTCTGGCCGAACCGAGTCTTTGCCGTGGTAGACCGCGTCGTAGCCACCAAACAGAATGCGCCCATCTTCGGTGACCCGGTAGTAGTGAAATAGATTCCCGGCGTCACCAACACCTTCACGGCCAAGCCAACCGATTGACTCGCGCTGCGCCACAGTCAATGGCTCGGTCACTAACACGTAGTCGTACACGGGAACTATTAAGTGCTTAAGTCTGTTAAGTAGCGGTGGATAAGCATTGGTTGCCAAAATAACCCGGGAGCTCGAAACCGAATGTGCACCCACCTGCAGCCGCACCAGAGAACCACGATCTTCCAAGTTGGTTACCGCTGAGTTTTCATAAATCGAAACGCCCAACCGGTCCAGTTCACGAGCCAACCCCCATGCCAAGCGAGCGGGATCCACAATTGCAACATCGGGGTCAAAAAGTGCCCCTCGGTAGAGGGGCGAGTTCACTCTCGCTTGGATTTCCTCAGCCGTTAAGTAATAGGCCGACACACCCAACTCAACCATCTCGGCGTGTGCATCCACGAGGTCCTTGACTTGATATTCCTCGGTGGCAACGTCAATCTCACCCGACATGAGCCAGTCACAAGCAATTCCCAGTTGCACAACTCGTTCACTCATTTGCGCGAGGTTCTGCGATCCCAATCGAAGCAGTTCGGGCATTTCATTTGGCCAACGGGTCAATCCATTACTGAAGCCATGGGTCAGAGAGGCCGCGACAAACCCACCGTTGCGACCACTCGCGCCCCCGGCGATACGATCCCCTTCGAGCAGGACAATCGACCATTTGGGGTGCTCAACCGCAGCTTCTAGCGCTGACCACAACCCAGTGAAACCCGCACCAATTACAACTAGATCAGCGCCTAGTGTTGCTCCAAGTGCTGGCCGCGCTTGAGGGCGATCTGGATTGTCAAGCCAAAAACTTTCATGCACAAGCGAGGCAGTTTTGTGGTAACCGTCTTGCGATGGAGTTGCAGAGAACATGTGGGGTCCTTACGTCGAAGTTCACGTAGTCAGCCAGACCGAGCGCCTAGCCTTCCCACCAATCCCTTCGCGCACAAATATAAACGTAACTTGATGTTAGATCAACTTTTGGGAACAAGCGCGTCGACACTAGAGGAATTCCGCGAGATTTCCTGTTCGAGCATTTTGCGCCGACGACTCCCCACGAGCTGGGTGATCAAGACTATGGCTAAGGCGATCATGAACACCAAAGTAGCTAACGCATTGACCTGGACTGGGATTCCTCGCTGGGCGGCGCCCCAAATATAGATCGGGAAGGTCACAACCGTGCCGGCATTGAAGAAACTAATAATAAAGTCGTCAAATGAGAGAGAGAAGCCCAACAGCGCAGCCCCGGCGATACCCGGTGCCACTAGGGGGAAAGTTACGAATCGGAATGTGGCACCCGGGCCCGCATACAGATCGCGAGCTGCCTCTTCGAGCCCAGGATCCATACCTTGTAGGCGCGCTTTGACCGTCACGACAACAAAGGAAATGGTGAACATAATGTGGGCAATAATGATCGTCATTTCGCCCAGAGGAAAACGTAGGTTCAGAAACAGTGCCAGCAAACTCGCGCCCATGACAACTTCCGGAGTTGCCATGGGCAAGAAGATCAGAAGATTTGTGGAAGAACGGCCTCTGAACCGGTAGCGGACGAGTCCAAAAGCGATCATGGTTCCAAGGATGGTTGCGACAAGGGTTGAAATTATGCCGATTCGAACGCTGATTACGAAGGAGTCACACACGCCAGGCACCCCGCAAATATTGGTCCAAGCATCAAAAGAAAACTCATTCCACCGGGTGTTGTACTTACCCTCAGGATTGTTGAAGCTCAACACGGCTACGACTGCGATGGGAACGAACAGGTACACCAATACCAAGATGGCAATAAACCCGATGAAATGACGGCGAATCCAGCGCATCAGAGCAAATCCTCCGTTCCCGCGCGGCGAATATAGGTGAATACCAGAACCAAAATCGCGGCCATCAGCACGAATGAGAGCGCACTCGCCGTTGGGTAATCCCGGAATTCAATAAAGTTAGTTTGGATCACGTTACCGATCATGCGGTCTTTGGTCGAACCCAGTAACTCCGAGTTAATGTAATCTCCGGCCGCCGGAATAAATGTCAGCAGCGTGCCCGCAACCACTCCAGGTAAAGACAGCGGCCAAGTGACTTTGCGAAAGGTCTTAAAAGCTGATGCATAAAGGTCATTAGAAGCTTCAAGTAATCGAGGGTCAATCTTTTCAAGTGCCGCGTACAACGGGAGGATCATAAAGGGCAGGAAGTTATAGGTCAGCCCTGCGATGACCGCAATCCCCGTATTCAGAATTCGGTCGTCGGGCAAAAGGTGTAAATAATTAAAAAATGTGGTGATGAAGCCCTCGTCTGCGAGAATTGTTTTCCACGCATACGTGCGCAGTAAAAATGAAGCGAAGGACGGAGCGATGACAAGTACCAGCATTAGTGCTCGCCAACGTCCCGCCTTAAACGCGATGAAGTAGGCGAGTGGATAAGCGATCAGTAAAGCCAAGACCGTCGCAATTCCGGCGTAAATGAATGAGCGTAGGAACTGGGGCCAGTACTCCGCTAGCGCGTCAGGATAATTACTCAATTGAAAAGCTGGCGTGTACTGACCTGACTTTCCCGGTACCGGAGCCTGCAAACTTGTCATGAAAAGAGTGACAAATGGAATGGCAAAAAAGATTGCCAGCCAGGTCATGCCGGGAAGTAAAAGGAAATACCCGGTGCGTGATTTCCTTCGGGTTACGACTGCGCCTTTGGCACTAGAGGTGGGAACTACCGCAACCACGCTTAGACTCCTGCAGCAATCGCCTGTGCAGTTGTTGCAAGAAGCGTTTCACCGCCCGCTAACCCAAATGTGTGCTCGGGTGACCAGTGGACAAGCACCTGATCTCCCACACTTGACCGATCCCCCACAACCACATTCTGCTCAAACACCGTGATGTTTTGTCCCCATGCAAGGGTAATCAAGTACTGGGTCGATACGCCTGCATACGACACATCAACCACTCTCCCTTCCAATGCGTTGTTCCCACTCGGTACTTTTTCGCGGTCAGGAATATCCAATACGGTCATTTTCTCCGGACGAATTCCGACAATGACTTCATCGCCGGGTGCCGAATTGCGTGCGGTCGGTACCAGAAACTTGACTCCATTTGCTAGTACTTCGAGCATTCCAGGATTGGTTGCCACCCGAGTTCCCGCAAACAGGTTGGATTGACCCAGGAAATTCGCAACGAAAACGGTATGCGGAAGTTCGTAAATTGAGGCCGGATCACCGAGCTGTTCGATCCGCCCCGCGTTCATCACCGCGATGGTGTCCGCCATGGTCATGGCTTCTTCCTGGTCATGGGTCACATGCACAAAGGTGGTTCCCACTTCAGTTTGAATCCGCTTAAGCTCAATTTGCATTTGACGGCGCAGCTTGAGGTCTAGAGCTCCCAGCGGCTCGTCCAGTAAAAGCACATCGGGCTCATTGATGAGCGCTCGCGCCACCGCCACACGCTGTTGCTGTCCACCAGAGAGTTGCGTCGGCTTGCGCCTGGCCATCGGCGCCAATTCGACGAGTTCCAACATTGCGTTGACCGCCGGCTCCACCTTTTTGATCCCACGCCTGCGCAAACCGAATGCTACGTTTTCAAAAATGTCGAGGTGTGGAAAGAGGGCATACGATTGAAATACCGTGTTCACGGGTCGCTGGAATGCGCGCAGCGCCGTTATGTCTTTCTCGCCAATAGCAATACGACCAGAAGTTGGGTCTTCGAGCCCTGCGACCATGCGCAGGGTTGTGGTTTTGCCGCACCCAGAGGCCCCTAATAGGGCGAAGAAGGAACCCGCAGGAATTGTAAGCGTGAGGTCGTCCACCGCGGCCACATCGCCAAACTTCTTGGTCAGATTCGACAGATGTAGATCTTCCACATTTCGTTGCAGCCGCTCTCCCACTACCTACCTCAATCTCTATCTGTGGACGAGCTCTATCGCCGCGCTCACCATTTCATTACGCATCGCTTTACAAAAGAGCGAGGGCCCCATTTGCCTTGAACCCTCGCGCGCGAATTAGTTTCCGGTTGCCTTTTGGAACAAACGCTCATATTCTTCGTTTTTTTCTGGGGTGAGCTCCATAAAGACTTTCGCGGAATCAAGCATGGCCGTTGAAGGAAAGATCCACTCACTTGCCGCGAGTTCCGGATCAATGTCTTCCATGGCCGCTTGGGCGCCCTCAACTGGACACAGGTAATTGACCCAAGCTGCAACTTGGGCAGCGACCTCGGGGTCGTAGTAGTAGTTCATGACTTGTTCAGCGTTTTTCTTGTGCTGGGCGAGCGAAGGAATCAGCATGTTGTCCGTCCACAGCATCCCGCCACTTTCGGGCAGACTAAAGCCGAAGTCTTCACCTAAGGCAATAACATCGCCCGACCAGCCAATTACCGCGATCACATCTCCGCTGTCCATGGCGGCGATGTAGTCGTTGCCGGTTACCTGACGAATTTGACCGCTATCCACGTTCTTGGTCAATACTGCGATTGCTTCTTCAAATTGAGCGTCCGTGAAATCAGCAGCGTCGTAGCCGAGCGAACCCAAAATGCACCCCATGGTGTCGCGCATTTCTGACAGCACCGTGATTCGGCCCTTCAAGGCAGGATCAAAGAGTTGGTCAAGGGACTGCATGGAGTCCTGGCCCGTGGCTTCTTTCAACGCGGGAATGTTGTACCCGAGCCCCGCAAATCCTCCCTGCCACGGCAAGGAGTAACTGCGATCTGCATCGAACTCAACTACTGCGAGGCGTGGGATCAGATTGACCGCGTTGGGAATAATTGCTTTGTCCAACTTTTGAGCGTAACCACTTTGGATCCACAGAGCCGCCATCCAGTCAGTGAGAACAACCATGTCACGCCCAATGTCTTGACCTTGTTCGAGTTGGGTTCGTACTTTGGCGTAAAACTCATTATTGTCATTGATGTCTGGCGTGTAGGTCACGTCAATTCCGGTGGAGGATTGAAATTCCTCGAGGCTTGGATTGCCACCTGTGTCTTCGTCCTCATCGAGGTAAAGCGGCCAGTTGGACCAATTGACTACCATTTCTGAATCGGACATGTCTTCCGCTGCCGACGCTTCCGTTGAATCAGATGAACCGGTTCCGCAGGCGGTAGCCACCATGGCCGCGGAACCGATGCCGGCTGCTTGGAGTAATCGGCGACGCGAAACCGAAGAGCGCATTCCTTGTGCGATTGCGACTATTGCGTCTGTGCGGTGCGTATTCATTCGAGTTCCTCTCGGATCGGCATGTATTGCCAATTCTCTGGAGCCGATCTTAGCCCGATGGATGCCCAACCAGTGGTGTTAGTCAAGATTTATTGTCACAACTTCGTCACGAATGTCACCCAGGTGCGCGACGTCACAGTTTCGTATACATTTTCAATAATTCGCCCCTTACAGCCGGGCAAGATCATATACTTTGGCAAGTTTGAGGCCGGAAATCCTTTCCGGCCGCCATCCCATTGAATTGGAGTTTTACATGAGCGTTGTGCGTGCCGCGTTGGTTCAGACAGATTGGACCGGGGACAAGGAATCTATGATCGTTAAGCACGAGGAATATGCTCGAGAAGCTGCCGCTGCAGGGGTGAAGATTATTTGTTTTCAGGAGCTCTTCTACGGGCCCTACTTCTGTCAGGTGCAAGACGCCGAATACTACGCCTATGCGGAGGCCATCCCAGGCCCCACGACGGAAAGATTTCAGGCACTGGCACGCGAATTAGAGATGGTCATGGTCTTGCCCATGTATGAAGATGCCGGACCGGGCTACCTGTACAACACTGCCGCGGTAATTGATGCCGATGGAAGCTATCTGGGTAAATATCGCAAACAGCACATCCCCCACGTCAAGGGTTTCTGGGAGAAGTTCTACTTCCGTCCCGGCAATGGCGGCTACCCCGTCTTTGACACCGCCGTGGGCAAAGTCGGCGTTTATATCTGCTACGACCGCCATTTCCCCGAAGGCTGGCGGGCCCTCGGGCTCAACGGGGCCCAAATTGTGTTCAATCCGTCTGCCACCTCACGCGGATTGTCCCAGTACCTATGGAGCATCGAACAACCAGCCGCGGCGGTCGCCAACGAATATTACGTGGGAGCAATAAACCGGGTCGGGATCGAAGATCTCGGAGACGACGACTTTTATGGACAGTCATATTTCATTGACCCTGAAGGTAGTTATGTTGGTGAAAAGGGCGACGCCTATAAGTCCGAACTCATAGTTCGCGACTTAGATCTTGAGTTGATCACCACGGTGCGGACGCGCTGGCAGTTCTACCGTGATCGTCGTCCTGATGCCTACCAAGATCTCGTTCGCCCCTAGTTCGCCCCCTGGCTTGAGGAGCTAGCATGACAACTTTGATCAAAAATGGTTTGGTGGTTTCGCCGCAGGGCGCGATCGCTGCTGATGTGTTGATTGACGGCGAGAAGATAGCTGCAGTCCTTACCCCCGGCGATACTTCGCTAGGTAACGAGCTGACCTCGACAGCGGATGTGGTGATTGATGCCGCTGGCAAATATGTGATTCCGGGCGGGATCGATTCACACACCCACATGGAGTTACCTTTTGGTGGCACGTTCGCATCGGACACATTTGACACCGGAACACGCGCCGCTGCCTGGGGTGGAACCACCACCATTATTGACTTTGCTGTGCAGAAATTCGGTGAGCGGGTCCAAGACGGTCTTGCCGCATGGCATGAGAAGGCGCGTGGAAACACGCACATCGACTACGCATTCCACCAAATCATCGGTGGCGTCGACGACGACTCTCTCAAGGCCATGGACGAACTCGTCAATGAAGGTATTACCAGTTTCAAATTATTCATGGCCTACCCGGGCGTGTTCTACAGCGATGACGGTCAAATCTTGCGCGCCATGCAGACGGCTGCCAACAATGGCAGCATGATCATGATGCATGCTGAAAATGGTATTGCAATTGATGTTCTGGTGTCACAGGCTTTGGCCGCTGGCAAGACCGACCCCAAGTACCACGCACTTACCCGACCTTGGGAAACCGAGGCGGAGGCCACGAATCGAGCGATCATGTTGGCTCGCATGACCGGTGCACCGTTATACGTGGTCCATATGTCGGCTAAGCAAGCCGTCAAAATCTTGCAGGAAGCAAAAGACGACGCGTGGAATGTGTTTGGTGAGACGTGCCCGCAATACCTCTATCTTTCACTCGAAGAGCAACTCTCTCAACCTGGATTTGAAGGAGCGAAATGGGTCTGCTCAACACCACTTCGCTCTAAAGCCGAGGGGCACCATGAGGAACTGTGGAAATATCTTCGGACAAACGACCTCTCGATCGTTAGCACCGACCACTGCCCATTTTGTTTCAAAGAGCAAAAAGAACTTGGCTTAGGAAACTTTTCTGCGATCCCAAACGGAATTGGATCCGTTGAGCACCGGATGGACCTGCTGTACCAGGGTGTTGTCGAAGGCAAAATCTCACTCCAGCGTTGGGTTGAAATCACCTCGACAACCCCGGCTCGGATGTTTGGTCTATATCCGCAGAAAGGGGTTATTGCCCCGGGCTCAGACGCCGACATCGTGATCTACAACCCTGCGGGACGCACAGAAATTGGCTACCACAAGACTCACCACATGAATATGGATCACTCAGCATGGGAGGGGTTCAATGTGGACGGTCACGTCGACACTGTTCTCTCACGTGGCAAAGTAGTTGTTGACAACAACGCGTATCTGGGTCACATGGGTCACGGTAAGTTCCTCAAGCGCGGACTGAGTCAATATCTGATCTAACCCCTGCACCAGGCTGAACGTGATTTAAATTCCCAACTAGGCGCTCATGAGCTATCTAAGGAGAAACAAATGCGAACTATCCCCCATTGGATTAACGGGCAGGACGTAACACCGACATCCGGGAATTTTGGTCCAGTCTTTAATCCCGCGTTAGGGGAACAGCAAGCGCAGGTTGGTCTGGCCAGCGTGAGCGAGATGAATTCGGCGATTGCAATTGCCAAAGCAGCTTTCCCTGCCTGGCGCGCCACATCGTTGTCCAAGAAGGCCGAGATCATGTTCAGATTCCGGGAATTGGTGGTTGCCCATCGCAATGAGATTGCAGAGCTCGTCTCAATTGAGCATGGGAAAGTGCCCAGCGATGCCGCCGGCGAACTAGCCCGTGGGATTGAGAACATTGAGTTTGCCTGCGGAATCCCTTCGCACATGAAAGGCGGATTCAGCGAGCAGGTTTCTGGTGGTGTTGATGTGTACTCGATTAAGCAACCACTCGGGGTTGTCGCGGGCATCACCCCGTTTAACTTCCCGGCAATGGTGCCGTTGTGGATGCTCACCAACGGTATTGCCGCAGGTAATACTTTTATCCTTAAGCCGAGCGAAAAGGATCCTTCAGTCACTGTGTTGTTGGCTCGGTTGCTCACAGAGGCGGGCCTGCCCAACGGCGTTCTCAATGTTGTCCACGGTGACAAAGTCGCGGTAGACACTATTTTGGAACACCCTGATATCGCAGCTGTCAGTTTTGTCGGCTCAACTCCGATCGCAAAATACATTTACTCAACCGGGACTGCCAACGGAAAGCGAGTGCAGGCACTCGGTGGGGCTAAAAATCACATGGTGGTTTTGCCCGATGCCGACATCAATATGGCCGCCGATGCGTCCGTGAGCGCCGGATTCGGTTCAGCGGGCGAAAGGTGCATGGCGATCTCAGTTATCGTTGCTGTGGGCGACGTTGCCGATCCACTCATTGAGGCGATCTCGGCGAGAATCCCGGCACTTAAGGTGGGACCCGGTACAGATCCCGTCAATGAAATGGGACCCCTGATCACTCAAGGGCATCGAGACAAAGTGGCTTCTTATCTCGCCGGCGCCGCGGCGGAAGGTGCAACTGTTGTTATTGATGGGCGGGATGGCGTTCTCCCGGAAAAAGGCTACTTCCTTAACCCTTCAGTAATTGATCATGTTCGCCCAGGAATGAAGGTCTACGACGAGGAAATCTTTGGTCCTGTTCTTTCGGTCATTCGAGTCGACACGTACGAGGAGGCCGTTGAGCTGATCAACGACCACCAATATGGAAACGGCACCGCCATTTTCACTCGAGATGGTGGGGCTGCTCGTCAATTCCAATTCGACATTCAGGTGGGAATGGTAGGTATTAACGTGCCCATTCCAGTCCCCGTCGCCTACTACAGTTTCGGCGGATGGAAATCATCTTTGTTCGGAGATGCAAATATGTATGGACCTGCAGGAATTGAGTTCTATACCCACACAAAAACAGTCACATCGCGCTGGCCGGACCCGGCAACGAGTTCAGTTGACTTAGGTTTCCCCCAAAATCGTTAATCACAGTTAGCCCCAAAGGAAAGGTTGTTTTCATGGATATTGGTGTTGTTCTCCAGTGCACTCCCCCGGCCGCACGAGTCGTAGATCTTGCTCGAAGAGCAGAGACTTACGGCTTTAAATACGTCTGGACTTTCGACTCACATATTTTGTGGGAAGAGCCCTACGTAATTTATAGCAAGATTCTCAATGAAACTCGGAACATCACGGTCGGCCCGATGGTTACCAATCCTGCTACGCGGGACATCACCGTCACCGCGTCCGTATTCGCCACCCTCAATGAGATGTATGGCAACCGAACCGTAATCGGAATTGGCCGAGGTGATTCAGCAGTTCGCGTCACCAATGGTAAGCCGGTGAGCGTTGCCGACCTGCGTCAATCTGTGATTGATATTAAGGGCTTGGTGAATGGCGAAACCATCGAATACAAGGGCAACGACCTTCGACTTCCTTGGGCCTCAGAAAGTCGCACGCCGGTGTGGGTTGCTGCGTACGGCCCCAAGATGCTGGCCTTAACCGGAGAAGTGGGCGATGGATTCATTCTTCAACTTGCCGACCCGGCAATCGTCGAATGGACAATCAAGGCGGTTAAGGACGCTGCCAAAGCTGCCGGCCGCAACCCCGACGATGTAAAGATTTGCGTTGCAGCCCCCGCATACGTCACCGAAGATCTTGCCCATGCTCGCGATCAACTGCGGTGGTTCGGCGGCATGGTCGGAAACCACGTGGCTGACATTGTCGAACGATATGGCGAAAACGATGGTGGAATCCCCCAAGCATTGACCGACTACATCAAAGGACGTAAAGGCTACGACTACAACCAGCACGGTCAAGCAGGAAATACCCATGCCGACTTTGTCCCTGACGAAATCATTGATCGCTTTTGCATTATTGGCCCTCCTGAGGAGCAGATCCGGCGACTAGAGGAACTCAAGAGCCTTGGCGTTGATCAGTTCGCGCTCTATTTGCAGCATGACGACAAAGAGCACACATTGGCTGAATATGGCGAGAAGATAATTCCCTCCGTCGTTGAAAAACGGCTGGCCACGGAGTAAACATGTCTGCCACACGGGAACGAATCGCAAAGGGAAGCGTTTCGTTGCTGTGGGCTCTTGCCGGAATTGCGCTCATCGCAATTATGTGGGAGCTCACCAAGTTCGTTGGCACTCTCATCGAGCTGCCTTTTAACACTTCCGATCAAGCCATGCCGCATGTATGGACCATGCTTTCGGGCTTCACGGTTCCAGAAGTGCGGGGATCAGAGACTACGGTTTTCCAAGCAGTGGTCTCTGCCGCGAGTTACTCGTTCACTTTGGCACTCGGGGGTTTCGTGATCGGCGTCACGGTCGGGCTGATTTTGGCGATAGTGATGCAACGTTTTCTATTTATGGAACGTGGATTACTGCCATTCGTAATTGCCTCGCAAACCGTCCCATTGATCGCACTTGCACCGCTGATTGTAGGAATCGGAAACCAAATCAGCTTTGGACCAGTTCAATGGTCAACGACGTATTCGGTGATGTTCATCGCCGCTTACCTGGCATTCTTTCCACTCTCTATCGGAGCGCTGCGCGGACTCCACGCCCCGAGTCCAACCTCACTCGAACTCATGCGTTCATATGCCGCCTCGAACAACAAAGTGCTGTGGAAACTTCGCTTTCCCTCGAGCATTCCTTATCTGGTCCCTGCATTAAAAGTCTCTGCAGCCGCCAGTGTCGTCGGCACTGTCGTTGCTGAAATCTCCACCGGAGTTCGCGGTGGAATCGGCCGACTCATGGTCGAGTATGCACGCGAAACCACCTCCCAGCCCGCAAAGGTTTATGTAGCTGTGTTCGGCGCAATTGCATTAGGCCTTGTAGTAGCCGCCGTAATCGCAGCTGTCGACGTACTACTGACCCGAAACCTTCCTAAGAAAGGGCTCACATGACACCCACTCAACTGGACTCGAAGAATCCAGGAAGTGCTCTTGCCATCTCTGGCCTATCAAAAGTGTTCAATGTTGGTAATCCCAATGAGGTCACGGCGCTCTCCGACGTACACCTCGATGTCCATACCGGGGAGTTCATTTCGCTCATCGGCCCCTCCGGCTGTGGAAAAAGCACGCTCCTGCGAGTCATTGGCGACCTCACCGCGTTCGACTCGGGCAGTGTTCAGGTTGCTGGTAAGTCCCCCGAGGAGGCCCGCAAAGAGCGTTTATACGGAATCGCATTCCAGCAAGCCGCCCTTTTCGATTGGCGCACGGTTACCAGGAACATTGAGCTCCCACTTGAACTTGCTGGGTGGCAAAAGTCCCAACGGCAGGAGCGATCCGCCGAGCTTCTTGACATGGTTCAACTTTCCGATTTTGCTCACCACCGACCTTGGGAACTTTCTGGAGGTATGCAGCAGCGGGTTGCCATCGCCCGTTCCCTCGCGGTCGACCCCCCGCTACTTCTCATGGATGAACCATTTGGCGCATTGGATGAAATGACCCGCGAGCGCATGCAAAATGAACTGCTCAAAATTCGGATGGAGACCGGTAAAACGATCGTATTCGTGACTCATTCCATCCCCGAGGCTGTGTACCTCTCTGACCGGGTCGTAGTGATGTCGCCTCGGCCGGGTCGCATAACAGCCGAAATTGAGGTGAACCTTGGTGATCGAAACGAAATGACTCGGGAGTCAGATCATTTCTTTCGCTGTGTCACCTCAGTTCGCGAAGCTCTGCGAGTTCATGACACTTCCAACTCCACGTCTTCTTCGCACCGGGGCGAAATCTGATGAATACCAAGCTGGGTTATGTGTGGCCCCCAATCTTGGTGGCCACAATGTTTCTTGGCGGCTGGCAACTGCTGGTGGTGGTTCAAGACCTTAAGCCTTTCCTGCTTCCGGCGCCCAGCCTGATCGCGTCTGAGTTTTCCTCAGGTGCCACGCTGATGTGGGGTGCCGCCTATTACACCGCCACGACTGCTTTCCTGGGGCTAATTTTCGGAACCGTGCTCGGTTTGATCACGGCACTGCTTGCCCAAAGGTTCATCACCGTTGACAAGTTGGCAGCCCCACTCGCGGCAGGGTTGGCAACTGTTCCGATCATTGCTTTAACGCCAATTTTAAACAATATGTTCAACATTACGAGCAGGACTCCACGAGTTCTGGTCACCGCGATAATCGTACTTTTTCCCATTTTCGTCAACGTTACTCGAGGACTCATTCAAGTCAATGCCACTCAGCTCGAACTAATGCGCTCTCTGAACGCCACACCTCGAACCACACTTCGAGTGCTCCGCGTTCCTAACGCAATTCCGTTCTTTTTTACTGGGCTCAAGATTGCTGCACCACTCGCAGTTATCGCAGCTCTTGTCGCTGAGTATTTCGGTGGGCCGCAACAGGGCCTTGGCAGTAGAATCGCAAGCGCGGCCGCTAATACTGCTTATGGTCGAGCGTGGGCCTATGTGTTGGCTGCGATTATCACGGGGTTGATCTTTTACCTTGCGATCATTGCACTTGAACGACTTGTCACACCGCGCACGGCTCAGGTCACCACAACTGCTTAAATTTTTCGTCAATCAATCAAATAAGGAGGAAGAATGAATCAAAAGAAAAGTTGGATTCGCGTAGTGGCTGTGGCCGCTTCGGGTCTTCTATTGCTATCTGCGTGTAGCAGTAGCGATGACACGGCAGCTGAGACTTCAGACGCCGCGACCGCTGAAGAAACTGTCGCTGAGGAAACTGCGGCAGAAGAAACTGCCACTGATGAGGGTGCCTGCACTGAACTCACGCCTGTTTCTCTGCAACTTCAGTGGTTCGTGCAAGCTCAGTTCGGTGGCTATTACGCCGCTAAGGACTTGGGCTACTACGAGGATCAATGCCTTGATGTAACTATTCTCGAAGGCGGCGTTGATATCGTTCCCCAGACTGTGCTTGCTCAGGGTGGGGCAGACTTTGCCATCTCCTGGGTCCCCAAGGCCCTAGCATCACGTGAACAAGGTGCGGGAATTGTTGACGTAGCACAGGTATATCAAACCTCGGGAACACTACAAGTTTCGTGGGCAGATTCCAACATCACCACCGCTGCGGATCTTGACGGAAAGATTGTCGGCAACTGGGGATTTGGAAATGAATATGAACTGTTCGCTGGAATCACTAAGGCCGGGCTTGATCCAGCTAGTGATGTGGAACTCGTTCAGCAGCAGTTTGACATGCAAGCGCTACTCAATCGCGAGATTGATGCCGCACAAGCCATGACCTACAACGAGTACGCCCAAGTACTGGAATCCATTAATCCTGATACGGGCGAGTTGTACCTGCCAAGCGACTTTAATGTCATCAACTGGAATGACGAAGGTACCGCTATGTACAACGACGCAGTGTGGGCATCCGAAGAGCGTCTCAGCGATGCGACGTACCAGGACACCACGCAGCGCTTTGTTACTGCATCGCTCCAGGGCTGGATTCATTGCCGCGATAATGCACAGGAGTGTGCTGACATCATCACCGCAAATGGCTCCAAACTTGGTGCAAGCCACCAACTCTGGATGATGAACGAGGTCAACAAGCTGGTCTGGCCTTCACCCATGGGTGTTGGCATGATCGAGCCGGAACTGTGGGCTCAGACAGTGAACGTTTCCCTGAACACCAAGAACCTTGAAGGGGCAACAATCATCACCGCTGAACCACCAGCCGAGGCATACACGAACCAATACGCTGAAGCGGCTAATGCAGCCCTTTCCGCTGAAGGTTTGGATACCACCGGAGATGGTTTCGCTCCCATTGAAGTGACACTCAACGAGGGTGGCAACTAACCCTTAGTAACTCATTAACACGGTTAAGGGCAGGAGCGTTAATGCTCCTGCCCTTAACCTTTGGGGTTGTGCAATGAGGCCGAGGTAACGGCTCCGCTTAACTTTCTAAATTAGCCATAACGTGCTTGATCCGGGTGTAGTCCTCGAACCCGTACATAGATAGGTCCTTGCCATATCCTGAATGCTTGAATCCACCGTGTGGCATTTCAGCCACCATTGGGATGTGGGTATTTATCCAGACACAACCGAAATCCAGACCCTTGGCCATGCGCATTGCGCGGCCAAAGTCTTTGGTCCAGACAGAGGATGCAAGGCCGTAGTCCACCCCATTGGCGTATGCCAGAGCCTGCGCTTCGTCGTCAAATTTCTGGACGGTAATCACCGGACCAAAAACTTCATTTTGGATCATTTCGTCGTCCTGTTTAAGACCTGCCACGACAGTCGGTGAAATGTAGTAACCGCGGCTACCTTGACGCGCACCCCCCGCAACTATCTGTGCATGCTTTGGCGCGCGCTCAATAAAGCCCAGCACCCGATCCATTTGGTCTGTGTTGTTCACGGGGGGCACAAATCCCTCGCCAGTCGGGCCGTCTTCAAACGTGGTTGAAGTTCCGACCGCCTGTTCGGCAATTGCAGCTACGAAGTCGTCGTAGATCCTGGGCGCTACCAGCATTCTGGTGGCAGCGGTGCAGTCTTGGCCCGCATTGAAGAAACCGGCCACAGCCAGCCACTCCGCGGCAGCCTCGATGTCAGCGTCATCAAAAATGACAACCGGAGCTTTCCCGCCAAGTTCTAGATGAACCCGCTTGACATCCGATGCCGCCGAAGCTGCGACCGCCATGCCAGCTCGTACCGATCCAGTGATGGACACCATTTGCGGCGTCTTATGTTCGACCAGTTCCTTGCCCGTATCTCGATCACCACATACAACGTTAAAAACTCCGTCGGGCAGCGCACCCGATTGTGCAATCAGCTCGGCCATTTTCAGAGTTGACGCAGGAGTTGTGTCACTTGGCTTGAGCACGACGGTGTTTCCCGCCGCGATTGCTGGAATGAACTTCCATACAGCCATCATCATGGGGTAATTCCACGGGGTTACCTGACCGATTACCCCTATCGGCTCCCTCCGCACCATTGAGGTAAATCCGGACATATATTCACCCGCAGCCTTGCCCTCAAGGATTCGGGCTGCACCTGCGAAAAACTTGATTTGGTCAATCATGGGTGGAAGTTCCTCCTCCATGGTGACCGGAATCGGCTTGCCAGTATTTTCACTCTCAATATCAACGAGCTCTTGTGCGTGGGCCTCAAATGTATCTGCAATTGTTAATAGAGCCTGCTGGCGTTCCGATGGCGTGGAGTTTTTCCAAGACTCGAAAGCTTTGGCAGCTACACCATAGGCACGGTCAAGATCAGCTGCGCCCGAAATTGGCGCGGTGGCAAACACTTCCCCGGTGGAAGGGTTAACAAGTTCACTTACGGATCCGTTTTGGGTGTCGACAAATTCTCCACCCACGAAATTCTTCAACTCTTTTGTCATATATTCCTCCAAATAGGGATAGCCTCACCGTAGCGGAATTTGCCCGGTTTCACTAGTTTATTGGCCAATATAATGCGGTTTTCGTTGATTATTTGCCATTAAGAGACGAAAACACTTGATTTTTGGTGAAATTGCGGGCATGCTGAGGACATGGCCCGTAAACCAGCCCCCCTCGATGACGCGTCTCGCGCCATCATCGAGCAACTTCAGCAAGACGGTCGCAGGCCTTATGCGACGATTGGCAAAGCGGTCGGTCTCTCTGAAGCGGCAGTGCGTCAACGGGTTCAAAAAATGCATGAGCAGGGCGTAATGCAAATCGTCGCCGTCACAGATCCCGCTGAGGTCGGATTTTCACGTTCGGCAATGATCGCCATCAAAGTACACGGTGATGTGGAGGCGGTATCGCAGCAATTAGAACCACTACCCGAGATCTCGTATCTGGTTCTGGTAACGGGCAAGTACGATCTTCTGGCTGAATGCGTGGCCGAGGACGATGACCACTTACTACGAGTCACAAACTCCCAGATCAGAAAGATCCCGGGAGTCGTTTCCACGGAAACCTTCATCTATCTCGGCCTTCGCAAACAAACCTACAATTGGGGAACCAAATGACAACCACACCGCAGTACGTCACCGAATCAGGCAGTGACCAACTCGCCGACAAGGCTCGCAACCATCTCTGGATGCACTTCACCCGGCACTCGACCTACTATGAAGGCCACCACGTGCCGATCATCACTAAGGGCGAAGGCGCATACATCTGGGATGACCAGGGCAACAAGTACTTTGATGGGCTTTCGGGGCTTTTCGTAGTTCAAGCGGGGCACGGGCGTAAAGAGCTTGCCCAAGCCGCAGCCAAACAAGCCGAGGAGCTGGCGTTTTTTCCTCTATGGTCATACGCCCACCCGAGTGCGATCCTTTTGGCCGAGCGACTTGCTCAGCTTGCACCCGGTGATCTAAATCGCGTGTTCTTTACTTCTGGTGGCGGCGAAGCCGTTGAAAGCGCCTGGAAGCTTGCCAAACAATACTTCAAACTCACCGGAAAACCCACGAAGACCAAAGTAATCAGTCGGGCGGTCGCCTATCATGGGACGCCGCAGGGGGCATTGAGTATTACCGGAATCCCTGAAGCCAAAATCCCATTCGAACCACTCGTCCCTGGTGGCATAAAGGTCCCCAACACCAACTTTTACCGTGCGCCTGAAGAATTCCGGGGGGACGAAAAAGCCTTCGGCTTGTGGGCCGCAAACCGAATCGCTGAAGCAATTGAGTTCGAGGGTGCCGACAGCGTCGCGGCAGTCTTCGTGGAACCGGTTCAAAACTCGGGTGGCTGCTTCCCGCCTCCTCCAGGTTATCTTGAACGGGTTCGTGAGATTTGCGACGAATACGACGTGCTCATGGTCGCAGATGAAACGATTACCGCTTTTGGTCGGATCGGTGACTACTTCGCAATGAAGCGTTTTGGCGTAACACCAGACATCATTACGTGCGCAAAGGGCATGACTTCGGGTTACTCGCCACTGGGTGCCATGATCGCCAGCGATCGACTCTTTGAACCATTCAAGCACGGCACAAACACCTTCCTGCACGGGTACACCTGGGGCGGTCATCCGGTGTCAGCGGCTGTCGCAATGGAAAACCTCGATATTTTCGAGCGAGAGGGCCTCAACCAAAATGTGCAAGAAAATGAAGGCAACTTCCGTCGCACCCTAGAAAAACTTACCGACATTCCGATTGTGGGCGACGTGCGTGGTGCGGGTTACTTCTATGGAATCGAACTGGTCAAGGACAAAAAGACCCGGGAAACATTCAATGACGACGAGTGCGAACGGCTCCTTCGCGGATTTCTTTCCAAAGCCCTGTTTGCCAACGGCCTTTACTGCCGCGCCGACGACCGTGGCGACCCGGTAATTCAGCTTGCCCCGCCACTCACAATCGGACAAAAAGAGTTCGATGAAATTGAAAGCACATTGCGAACAGTGCTCACCCAAGCGCTCGAAGTCCTGTAACCTGCAAGATGACCAATCCCGGAAATAGTTCGCGCACCAAAATCAAACGCCTGCCTGAAAAGGCACAAACAGATGTTGAGGCTCTTTACTCTGTGCTGGATTCAGGCCTGGTCGCGCATGTGGGTGTTATAGATCATGGGCAACCCATTGTTATTCCCGTGGGTTACGCCCGAGACCGCGATACATTACTGATTCACGGATCCTCTGCTTCGCGACTTTTCACGCTATTGGCTTCTGGTGTGCCAGCATGCGTCACCGTGACCCGCCTCGATGGACTTGTTCTCGCACGGAGCCTGTTTGAGTCGAGTATGAATTATCGTTGTGCCATGGTGTTCGGTACTGCTACTCGGCTCAGTGGTCAAGCCGAGGTGGATGCTCTAAAAGTTGTCACCGAGCATTTGATGCCCGGCCGCTGGGATGACGCTCGGCAACCTACGACCAAAGAACTCAAGGCAACTATGACGCTTTCACTCCCACTTGATGAGTGCTCGGTCAAAATTAGTGAGGGCCCACCCGATGATCTCGATGAAGACTTGGAAAGTGACGCAGGCAAAACGATCTGGGCCGGACATATTCCGATCTTTGAACAATTGGGGGTACCCATCCCCGACCAGTACGTTCCGCGGGGCACTTCGCTGCCAGATTATGTAACCACCTGGGCCCGCTAAATGCCATGAACACCAGCCTTTGGTTCGAACAAGCCACCTCCCCCGTCCGCGTATTTGATGGGCCCCTTGATACTGACCTAGACGTTGACCTCGCGATTGTTGGCGGCGGCTTCACTGGCTTGTGGACTGCTTACTACGTGAATCAACTTGATCCACACTGCCGTATCGCCATCCTGGAGTCAGAGTTCGTAGGATTTGGAGCCAGCGGGCGCAATGGTGGTTGGGTCTCGGCGCTTTTCCCCGCGTATTTCACCGCCCTTGCCCGTACCACCTCACGTGATGCTGCGCGCCGAATGCATCAAGCGATGGTCACAAACATCAGTGACCTTGGCCGGGTGGCAGCAACACACAATTGGAAGATTGACTGGGCGCACGGTGGAACAGTTATCGCAGCCCGGAGCAATTTACAAAATGAACGAGCACTCGCAGACGTTCAGGAATTCGCGGACTGGGGCTTCCCAGAAGATCTGAGTTACCTCACCGCACGACAAGCCCAAGACCGAATCAACGCAACTGATGTTGTGGGCGGAACCTTCACTCCACATTGTGCGGCAATTGATCCCTATAAATTGGTGCAGGAACTGAGTGCATTTCTGCACGCGCGCGGGATCGCAATATATGAGGGTACGCGAGTACTAAACATCCAGCCAAGCAAAGCACAGACCCAGTCTGCAACTGTTCACGCGACTACCATCATCCGCGCAACCGAGGGGTATACAAAATCTTTACATGGCGAGAAGCGGTCAATTGCGCCCGTGTACTCACTCATGGTGGCAACTGAGCCGCTCTCCGCGAATATGTGGGCTGAAATTGGACTCGGCGAGCGGGAAACTTTTTCGGACTACCGTAATTTGGTTATCTATGGCCAACGGACGGCTGACAACAGGATTGCCTTCGGGGGCCGTGGCGCGCCGTATCACTTCAATTCAAAAATTTCCCCCGCCCAAGACACCAATGAAAGCGTTCACACCGAGCTACGGGCAACGCTCACCCAGATGTTCCCGGTATTGAAAAGTGCCACCTTCACCAATGCCTGGGGAGGCCCGCTAGGGATCGCACGTGACTGGTGGGCGAGTTGCAACTATGACCCAACGACCGGAATCGGATCTAGTGGCGGCTATGTCGGCGACGGCCTCGGCACCGCGCATTTGGGCGGTAAGACCTTGGCCCACCTGATCACCAAAACCGAATCTGAGCTCACCACATTGCCGTGGGTGAATCACCATTCACGCAAATGGGAACCTGAGCCACTGAGGTGGCTCGGGGCGAATCTGGGCTTACAGGTCATGCAACGGGCTGACTCGCACGAAGAACGAACGGGGAAAACCTCTCGCAGCGCGCACTACCTGGCCCGAATGCTCGGGCACTAGTCAGAAGCACGATTCCCTGATCCAAGATTGAATACATTTTACCAAATTGGATACATTTGTGATAGCGTGCGGGCATGCCGACCGCACCCCTGCACCTATTTGCGCTGGAGCACCACTCTAGTGAAGAAGACCGAGCAATTGCTTCCGTAGTTAAAGACTACGTCGACGCCCACATCAAACCCCAGGTGGCGGACTGGTTCGAACACGGCGAACTTCCCGCCCGCGAGCTCGCCCGCGATTTTGGTTCCCTCGGCGTCTTAGGCATGCACCTGCAGGGGTACGGGTGCGCCGGCACAAGCGCCACTGCTTACGGTCTTGCTGCCCTTGAGCTAGAAGCGGGCGATTCCGGAATTCGCTCACTGGTCAGCGTTCAAGGATCCTTGGCAATGTTTGCGATTCACGAGTTCGGCACCGAGGAGCAAAAACGAGCCTGGATTCCCGGTATGGCAACGGGGGAAATCCTCGGTTGCTTTGGACTCACCGAAGCAGACTTTGGCTCCAACCCGCAAGGCATGCTCACCCACGCGAGGCGCGATGGTTCCGATTGGATTCTCAATGGTTCAAAAATGTGGATCACAAATGGGAGTGTGTCCGACGTAGCCGTTGTCTGGGCCCAAACAGATGATGGGATCCGCGGTTTTATCGTTCCCACAAATACACCGGGCTTCGTTGCAAATACGATTCACAAAAAGATGTCCCTGCGTGCCTCGGTAACCAGTGAATTGGTGTTCACAGATGTCAGACTGCCCGAGCACTCGATCCTGCCTGGCGTAAAAGGGCTTCGAGGACCGCTCAGTTGTCTTAATGAAGCCCGTTTTGGGATTGCCTTTGGCGCTCTGGGTGCAGCGCGCGACTGCCTTGAGACCGCAATTGATTACTCATTGAACCGGGTGCAATTTGACCGGCCAATCGCTGGCTACCAACTCACTCAGAAGAAATTGGCCGACATGACGCTCGAACTCGGGAAAGGCATGCTGCTCGCCTTGCATCTGGGACATCTCAAGGACACTGTTGGTGTTACCCCCGAGCAGATCTCGCTGGGCAAGCTCAATAGCGCTCGCGAGGCACTAAAAATCGCACGTGAATGCCGGGCCATTCTTGGGGGGAACGGAATCACCCTCGAATACCCCGTAATTCGCCATATGAATAACCTCGAATCCGTCTTCACTTACGAAGGCACCAACGAAATGCACACCCTCGTGATTGGTCAAGCGCTCACCGGCCTAGCAGCCTTCAACTAACCCGATGCCAGGCTCCCTTGACGGATTAGTCGTTGCCGACTTCTCACGAGTACTCGCCGGACCTTATGCATCCATGTTGCTTGCCGACTACGGCGCAACAGTGATCAAGGTTGAACAACCAGAACACGGTGACGATACTCGTTCCTGGGGCCCTCCCTTCACTTCCCAAGGCAAGGCCACTTACTTTGAATCTGTAAATCGAAATAAGCGCTCGATTGCTTTGGACCTGCGAGAGTCCACTGATCTACATCGGGCACATAGGTTGGCGGCGCAAGCAGATATCGTCATTGAGAACTTCAGAGTTGGTGCGCTGGACAAATTCTCCTTAGATTACGCAACTGTCAGTGAATCCAACCCCAAGGTGGTCTATTGCTCCATCAGCGGATTTGGCAGCAAAGAAGGTAAAGATTTACCCGGCTACGATCTGCTAATTCAAGCCATGGGTGGACTCATGAGCATCACTGGAACGGACGCGCCAAGTAAAGTTGGGGTTGCATTAGTCGACGTTCTTACCGGGCTGCACGCCAGTAATTCGATTCTTGCAGCCATCGTTGAGCGAACACATTCAGGGATTGGCCAGCACCTTGAAGTAAATCTTCTGTCAGTACTGCTCTCCTCCATGGTCAATCAGAGCAGCGCGTACGTGCTAGGTGGCGTCACGCCCCAGCGCATGGGCAATGCTCATCCCAGTATCTGCCCCTACGAAGTTTTCGATTGCGCCGATCGCCCCCTGGTGATTGCGGTCGGCAATGACACCCAGTTCGCGAACTTGTGCTCAGTTCTGGGCATTGCAGAATTGGCCTCAGATAGCCGATACTCGAGTAACCCGAACCGAGTCGCGCACCGCACATCTCTTCGCAGTGAATTGAATCAAGTACTTGGCACCGCCACCGTAAATTATTGGCACACTGAACTGGGTAAGCAGGGAGTGCCGTGCGGACCCATCAATTCGATCCCTGAAGCATTTGAACTGGCAGAGCAATTGGGACTTGAACCCGTGCACCACGGCATGGTCTCCAACCCCGTCAACTTCAGTCGCACGCCAGTCGATTACCAACTCGCCCCGCCAGATTTGGGAAATGCGACCAGCGAAGTCGTCACGCAATTCAGCTTGGACGACTAGTGTGCTTTTGCGTTGGCCCAACTCATTTTTCGGACAGCGCGCATGGCGCAGACATACTCCCTAATTTCCCCACGAGAGAGAGAGAGAGAGAGAGAGAGAGAGAGAGTCGGTACGCAGATACCTGCTGGTAGCTGACTTCTCTCCCAAGCCAGGCAGCAACCACCCAATTCGAAAAATTTGCGTCCGCCCTGCCGGCGGCCTGAAAGACCAAGCAACCAAAGAACAAGTGATGACGAGATGAATAGTTGAATAGCTAAAAAGCCCCTACTGGCCGCACTTAGCCGGCGAGGTCCGCGCTGGGGCCGCCCGGTCGCTACTGTTCAAGTCCTGACCCCACGCGTTGGCCATAATGCCCGGCGATGAGAACCACTGCAAGCCATCAGCAAATAGAGGTCAGGTCCAAACCGCCAAGAGTCGCCTGCTGGGTATAGAACTGGGTGAGCTCATCCATGGATGCCAGCGTCAACAGTCTGCAGGTTCGCTCGCGTTCCACGAGCTGACGATGCTCTCACCGAATCAATTGCGGCTCCAGTTTCGAATGGTTTTGCGCACAAGCATTTCTTCGCGTTGATTGCGCTGCGCTTCTACCGTTGCATAAGCAGCGTGGTCGGTAAAGGCTCGAGCCAGCTCTGCACTTTTGTATTTGCGTATCCTACTTTTGTATTGCCCACAATCCGTTGTTACTTCGAGGAGGCAGCGCGCTACCTCACGGTCAGAAGAAGCTGGTTCAAGCACCCGTCGGATCAATCGGAGGCATGATGCAACACTTCGAACTGTCTCAATTTTCTTTGCCTGACCTGGGTTCCCCCTTGGGCCGCAAATTGTGTTCCTTTCGTACTGTTTTGCGCAATCAACTGAGCCGAGTTTCTCGAGCAGCTTGACCTCGCAGACAGCGACAACCGGGTAATATGACTCCATGGCGACAGCGGCCGCCGTTGGATCGTTAGTCTGTTGGATATTAGTGGCCGAGTTAGTGAATTGGTCATCGGGTGATACATAAAAAGGCAACATGTTCCGTACTCCAAAAACATGCTGCGAATTGGGATTTTCCTGTGAAAGGGGCAGCCACACAAAATCCTTTAGGGAATCTGTCTGAGCCGGTTTGTCTTCGTTTCGCGTTGCTACAGCAGTTGCAATTTGGCTGCCGTTGGATTCCTCGTGAATTTGAACGTCATTGGAGCATCCCCATATGGGTCCTTGGGGGCTTTGGTTGACCACCACAGGGAATGGGGGTTGATAAACATAATTGCAGAATGAGAGATAACGAAGCTGGAGAGCTTCCACCGGCCAAAGAACCGGATCAGAGCCTGACCCAGAATTCCATGGTGTGGTTGGTAGTCGCAAGGTGACAACTAGCGCATCTCCAGCATCTAGTTGGTAAAGCGAAGCCACATAGGCACTGTCCAGATTAGGAAATGGGGTCTGAGTTTGGGTTGGTCGAAAAAAATCACCCGCAGATGAGCATTCCGTCAATTGACAAAATTTTATGCTTTCCTTCCTGTCATTGCCTTTGATTAGCGGCTTGTTGGAACCCTCATAGCCTGAAAGTTCAGCGGCAAATTGCGCGCCTCCACCAGATTCACTCATTTGGTCTATCAGGCTCATTGCCTCTTTAGTTGGCAGAGATGATATTCGTTGAATAAGCAGCCTGTTTCCTTGGACATCTTTGGTATTTAGCGTTGCGCGGAAATCATCTATTTTCTGCTGCAATTTTGCATTCGGAGAATCAGGCTCTTGTTCAGATACCGTCGATATCTCGGAATCAGCAATAATATATTCCAATTCATTTCCCGCGGCACTCTCGCGCATTAGAAGATCAGCTTGCCGGGCAGAGCACTGAGGTAAGTCTGAGGTGGTGCCAGCAACTTTTGTCACCGACATAGAAGGTAAAACCTGCGCTATTTGGTCGAACGCCGTTGTTTGGGTACTCCCCGAGGCGGACAGGACGTCCGGCGGAAACGGAGGCGTATTGGGCATATACACCCGCAACATGAGGAAGCCAATATTTCTGGCCTGGGGATTTTGCGCTTGGGGTATTTGTTGAGGTGTTGGCATGGGGAGCCAATTAACCGCATCTGCCGGACGTTTCTGCTGAGAAGAAATACTCACCGTATAGCTTTGAGCTGTGACCGGGTAACCGCCGTCCGATGCCCACGGATTAACACTCCCCTGATCTGGCGTCAGCTGAAAATCAGTGAGCGAAGGGCTGCCGTCTGAGCTATCTAATTGTCCTTGCGAGTTGTACACCTGAAGAGAAAAATACCGCGCATCGATGAAATATCCTCGAAGGGTGATGACTTCATCCGAATTTAGCTGAAATGGCACTGTCCAATACGCAGCATTTGTGTCGGGATAAAGAATATTTGAGTCTTGAGTCGATGTCTCAATCCACCAACTGCAAAACGGAAACGTGGTAGACAGGTCCCAGAAAAGGGGGTCGGCCGTTTGCTGACTTTTTTCTTGCGCCAAAACCGGAGGAACACTAATGAGGCCTAGAAGCAGAGTGGCAGCAGAAATTCCAGACAGCAGTAGCCTCGCCAAACTCGAACGATCACTTACTCCCATATCAGGCCTCCCATTTCCGTTCTTACCCGAACTTTTCGACCGCTTCCCATCATGATCCAATTGTAATATTTTCCATCACTAGGAGGCTCTTTTCATCGAGGCTCTTTAAGCGGCAGAACCATGCACATTCAACTTTTCTTCGGAAAGAGTACTCAATTATGTACTAAATCACGTGAAATTGGGGAAACAATAGTGATATCCACCGGAGTTGCAGGTTCGCCCACAAAAAAACTGCTCTTGTGCTTCTCCTTGAGCTGCCGTCTTGTTCTTAACAGAGCGCATGGCTGCACCGGCAAACACACGCACCGCCAAGCCGAAGAAGGCCAAGTCCAGAACTATTTGAACTATGGCGGCCCAACGGGCCGGAACCGGGTAAGGAGCAAAGTCACCCAAGCAATAATGACTCACGGGATCATCTCAATCGCCGTCAGAAAATTCCGGTTCCTAGGAAAAAAAATACAATTAGTACCACCAACAGAACCGGGATTCACGCCCTAGAAAATACCGCAGGGGGTTCCAAGCTCAGTTCACGACTGTTCCCCTGCCATGACGCCCCCGTCTCGACACGAGAGAACATTTAGGATCCCGCCTCTTGCTAAGCCAATGCCGCTAGCTGACCACACGCGCCATCGATCTCGCTGCCTCTCGTATCGCGCACCGTGACTTGAATTCCAGCACCTTCAAGGATTCGCACGAAATTTCGTTCATCTTCGGGGCGTGAAGCCGTCCACTTCGACCCTGGCGTGGGATTCAGGGGGATCAGGTTCACGTGTACTAATTGCCCCTTAATTCGCTGGGCCAAGAGCTTGGCTCGCTCCGGCTGATCATTTATGTCTTTAATCAGTGCATATTCAATACTGACTCGACGCTTAGTCACATCGGCATACTCCCACGCAGCGTCGAGTACTTCCTCGACCGACCACCTGGTATTGATTGGTACCAGGGTGTCACGCAACTCGTTGTCGGGGGCATGTAGGGACACGGCCAAGGTGAGAGGCAACCCTTCAGTGGCCAATTGTTTAATCCGCGGGACCAATCCAACTGTTGACACTGTCACCCCACGCGCACTCATGCCTAGGCCCGAAGGACTCGGATCCACAATTCGGCGAATAGCCCCCATGACCGCCTTGTAGTTAGCAAGCGGCTCCCCCATTCCCATAAAGACGATATTGGATACGCGGCCTGGACCACCCGCAATTTCGTTTCGTGCCAATGATTGAGCACCCGCGAGTACTTGACCAAAGATTTCAGCAGCGGACAAATTCCTGGTCAACCCCGCCTGGCCCGTGGCACAGAATGGGCAATTCATGCCGCAGCCTGCTTGGGAAGAAATACAAATTGTCACCCGAGATGGATATCGCATTAAGACACTCTCCACCAACGATGCGTCGTGCAGGCGCCACAGGGTCTTTACGGTCTCACCCTTATCGCATTCAATAGATCGAACCGGATCAAGTAGGTTCGGGAACAACTCACTTTGGATCTGCGGCTTGGCCGATTCAGGGATATCGGTCCAATCTGCAATATCGGTGTCCAAGTGTTCAAACACATGACGCGAGATTTGATCAGCACGAAAACCCGGCAGTCCCAAAGCTATGACTGCGTCCTTGCGCTCGGGAATACTCAAATCCAGGAAATGAACGGGTGGCTTACCCTTCTTGGGAGACTCAAAAATCAATTCACCTGGTACTGGCATCAGGCACCAGACCCTAAGAAAATGCTAAACAAAACCCATGAAACAAATGCATTTGGAACGAGGGAATCCAGTCGATCCATGATTCCGCCATGACCAGGAACGACAGTTCCCATGTCCTTCACTCCAAGATCGCGCTTGACTGCACTTTCAATAAAGTCTCCCCCAGTGGCGCTGACCGTCAGGACAACACCTGCGATAAGTCCCTGCCACCATGGCGCATCAAAGATGTAGATGAACGCCACAATGCCGACTACCGACTGCAGGACTACTGAACCGAACAAACCTTCCCATGATTTTTTCGGGCTAATCTGCGGTGCGATCGGGTGCTGACCGAACAAAACACCCACTGCGTAGCCACCAATATCGTTGGAAACCGTCAGTAGGATGAATACGAAAACGCGCCACGGGCCGTTATCTGCTGAGAGGGTTAGCATTAAAAAAGCGGCCATGAAAGGCAAGTAGGCGACGAGCATCACCGACACGCTGATGTCCGCAACAAAACCCTGTGCGCCTCTTCTCAGACGCCACATCATGACTGCCAATATTGCAATCCCAGTCGCGGCGAGTTGGGCTTCCAGCCCCCACAGATAAGCAGCGCTGGGGATTGCCGCTGTTGCAATGTATACCGGAGTGCGCGCGACATGGATCCCTTTTGATCGCAGTACCGACACGAATTCATGAACCGCCACTAACAGAGCCGCGACCGCCAGAACGCCAAAAAGCCACTTAATGGTGACAAGTGAAACGATGACCAGAATAGCAAGTACGAGCCCAGATGCCACGGCTGCAGGAAGGTTGCGACCTGCCTTGATCTTGGGGTTCTCAATCACAGGTTAAACCTCGAGCAGTTCTGCTTCTTTGTTCTTAAGAATTTCATCAATATGCTCAGCGTGTTTATGTGTTACATCGTCGAGGCTCTTTTCAGCCCGATGAACCTCGTCTTCACCCGCGGAGCCTTTCTTCTGCATGGCTTCCAAAGCTTCCTTGGCACCGCGTCGGATGTTTCGAATTGAAATCTTTGCATCCTCGCCCTTAGTTCGCGCAGACTTGATGTATTCCTTGCGGCGCTCTTCGGTCAATTGCGGGAGCACCACGCGAATTACATTGCCGTCTGTTGTGGGGTTAATGCCGAGATCACTGTCCCTCAGTGCCTTCTCAATTCCCGCAGCAACACCCTTGTCATAGGGAGTTATCAGGATCATGCGGGCTTCCGGGGTTTGGAAAGATGCCAGTTGATTCAGTGGCGTAAAGGTCCCGTAGTAATCAACACTGATTTTGGTGAACATGGCGGGAGTGGCCCGACCGGTTCGAATCGTGCTGAAGTCTTCGCGTGCGACGGCGATTGCCTTATCCATCTTTTCGGATGCTTCAAGCAAAACTATGTCGATTTCCTCGCTCATTTCCATACCCTTTCTTGTTGCAATCACTCAGTTGCTAATAAGTGTTCCGATTGCTTCGCCACGCACTGCACGAGCAATATTGCCTTCTTGTAATAGGTTAAAAACTACGATTGGTAGGTCGTTGTCTTGGCACAGACTGATTGCGGTTGCGTCCGCCACCTTCAGCCCTTGTGCCAAAACCTCGGCGGGTGTGAGCCGATCAAACTTCACAGCTTTGGGGTTAGTGCGCGGGTCGCTGTCGTACACACCGTCGACACCTTTTGCCATAAGAACTACTTCAGCGCCAATCTCAAGTGCTCGCTGGGCTGCAGTGGTATCAGTCGAGAAGTACGGTTGCCCAAGTCCAGCGCCAAAAATCACAACTCGACCCTTTTCCAGGTGTCGAATGGCTCGGCGTGGAACATAAGGTTCGGCAACCTGACCCATAGTGATGGCCGTTTGAACCCGGGTGTCTATGCCTGCCTTTTCGCAGAAGTCTTGAAGGGCCAGACAATTCATAACCGTACCGAGCATGCCCATGTAGTCAGCGCGCGCGCGCTCCATACCCCGCTCAGACAGTTCGGCACCACGGAAGTAGTTCCCACCACCAATCACCACAGCCACTTCGATGCCGCACGCAACGACAGCCTCTATTTGGTGGGCAATCGAGCCGACAACATTTGGATCAACCCCCAGTGAACCTTCACCCGCGAACGCTTCTCCGCTCAGCTTAAGAAGCACTCGCTTCCAACCACCTGCGGGCGCGCTCGGCCACAGGTCAATTGTGCCTTCAAGGGTTGGCTGAAATGATGCCGAAGGCTCTTTCACGTTCAGTCTCCCTTTATCTCGGTTCGGTGAGTTATTGGCCTGGCTCAAATCGGGCAAAGCCGGTGACGACAGTCCCTGAGTCGGCAAGAACTTGAGCTACCGACTTCTTATTGTCGGTCACACTTGGCTGCTCGAGAAGAACAACGTCCTTGTAATAGGCGTTTACCCGGCCTTCGACGATTTTTGACATTGCCGCTTCCGGCTTGCCTTCTTCTTTCGCAGTTTCAGAGGCAATCCGCTTCTCGTTCTCGATTGTCTGGGCTGGGACTTCTTCCCGATTGAGGTACAAGGGGCGCATCGCGGCAATCTGCATCGCTACACCTCGCGCAGCCTCTTCATCACCCTGATAGGCAACGAGCACTCCTACCTGTGGCGGAAGATCTGAAGCGCGTTTGTGCAAGTACAGGGCAATGGGCGCCTCAAGGACACTCACCCGCCCCAATTCAACTTTCTCGCCCATGACCCCAGCAATGTTGCTGATTGCATTTTCAGCGGTGATCCCATTTTCCAAATCCACCGCGAGAAGTGCCTGCGCATCTACTACCTGATGGGAATTGGCGGCATCAGCCAACTGATTTGCAAGCTTGAGGAAGTCCTCGCTCTTTGCCACAAAGTCGGTCTCGCACAGTAATTCAATTAGTGCGTTACCCTCCGATGCAACAATTCCGTTTGAGGTAGTTCGCTCAGCTCCACGCTTAGCGGCTTTTGCAGCACCGGAGATGCGCAGTGCCTCAACCGCCCTCTCGAAATCTCCGTCAGACTCCTCAAGTGCCTTCTTGCATTCCATCATTCCCGCGGAAGTTGCTTCGCGCAGACGTTTCACGTCCGCGGCGCTTATGCTTGACATGTATTCGGGTTTCCTTTTCTTGAGGTGACGGTGAGCATGATTTCTCCCACGGGGAAAATTTAGTTTTCTGTTGGTGGGGTCACCACTGCTGCTTCGGTCACCACTGCTGCTTCGGTCACCACTGCTGCTTCGGCAGGCTCAGATCCGGCAAGAAGCTCACGCTCCCATTCGGCCAATGGTTCCGCTGCCTCAGCATTAGCTCCGCCAGCACGAACCATGAGGCCATCTGCCACAGCATCGGCAATCACGCGAGTGAGAAGTGCCACTGCGCGAATTGCATCGTCATTACCAGGAATCGGATAATCCACGACGTCAGGATCACAGTTGGTATCCAACATTGCAATCACGGGAATTTTGAGCTTGTGGGCCTCACCTACAGCAATATGTTCTTTGTTGGTGTCAACAATCCACACGGCACTTGGAATCTTCACCATGTCGCGGATACCACCAAGCACGTGCTCCAACTTGATCTTCTCACGACGAAGAACAAGAAGCTCCTTCTTGGTCAGGTTCGAACCTGCTACGTCTTCAAAATCAACCACTTCAAGTTCCTTGAGGCGCTGAAGACGCTTGTGAACCGTGCTGAAGTTGGTGAGCATTCCGCCCAACCAGCGGTGATTCACATAGGGCATTCCCACGCGGGTAGCTTGCTCAGCAATTGCTTCCTGCGCCTGCTTCTTAGTCCCGATAAACATGACGCTGCCACCGTGGGCCACGGTCTGCTTAACAAATTCGTAGGCACTATCAATGTAGGCAAGTGATTGCTGCAAATCAATAATGTAGATGCCGTTGCGCTCGGTGAAAATGAAACGCTTCATTTTGGGATTCCAACGACGGGTCTGGTGCCCGAAGTGAACGCCGCTATCGAGTAGCTGGCGCATGGTAACTGTTGCCATGGTCGAACTCCTTGCAGACGCAATGCGCCCATTCATGCGGCTTTCACCGCTTACGGTTGTGTGGAGTTACTCATGTAACTCCCCTGGTGACTTCGCTCTTGTCCCCACAGCGAGCTGTGGACCGTTCAAGGCGCGGCCGGACTACCGGATTAAGTCACGCGAATTTGCACTATCAACAGAATCATTAAAAGTGCTGGGGGCAGTCTACGGCCATCCACAGGGAAGCATCCAAGTGCCCCGCCGCTCACAATCACGGCCCGGTCCGTGGTGGGTTATCCGATCAAGACGCACGCTTAAGCCATGATACCGATCCCTTTTGCTGCCTCCCTTGGAGTAATTTCTACACTCCTCGCGCTGGGACACCCCTTAGGGCTTGCCGCTGCCCAAACTGATTGGGAGCTGCCGCTTCGTGGCGTCCCCCCAACTTCTATCGTCTCTGAATTCTCCCCGCCAAGATCACGATTTAGTTCGGGGCATCGCGGAGTGGATTTTCCCTCCACCCAAGGTCAACGTGTGCGCGCGGTCGGGTCAGGCACGGTCACATTTGCCGGTTACATCGCAGGCAAACCCGTGGTTTCCATCGAGTTGGTCAATTCGGCCACCACTCTCGGGAATCGGGTGAGAAGCACCTACGAACCGGTGAAATCGCTAGTAAGCACGGGCAGTTACGTATCGGCGGGAGCAGTAATTGGCTACATCGATTTTTCCGGCCGCACGAGCGGCCATTGCCGAGATTCTTGTCTGCACTTTGGGCTTAAAGTGGCTGACGAAGCGACCACGCGGTATCTCAGCCCGCGGATCCTGTGGCGTTCGCTTGCGGTTCTTCATCCGAGTCTGGTCCTGGATCGGAGCCAGATCTTGGATGGGCAATTTCAAAAGTCCTTCGGAGCCTCTCAACGCTAACGTGGGTGTAACGCTGCGTGGTTGCCATTGACGCATGCCCGAGTAGTTCTTGCACCACCCTCATATCGGCTCCCCCCTCAAGAACATGTGTAGCCGCGGTATGCCGAAGAGCATGGGGCGAGAGGCTGTTCCCCGTTACGGCGCTTGTTGATTTGTTTACCATCGAGCGGACAACCCTTTGGTCAATCCGCCCACCACGCACTCCCACGAATAGTGCAGTCGTCTCGAAAGCAACTTCCCCCCGAAAAGTGAGCCAACGATCCACCGCGCGTTGGGCGGGATTGCCATAAGGGACCATTCGTTCCTTACTCCCTTTGCCCAAAACTCGGATAACCCTTCGCGCCGAATCAAGATCCCCAAGATCAGCACTACACAATTCAGCCACCCGGATACCTGTCGCATACAGCAACTCCAAGATCGCCTGATCCCTGACATCAACCAGATTGGTTGGGTCAATCTCTCGATCCAGGAGAGTCGCGGTTTGGTCCTGTGTCAAAATAACCGGCAATGCCTTCGGCACGGACGGGCTGGCCAAACGAAGCGCCGGATCGAGTTCAATGATTCCTCGCTGCAGCGCCCAAGACGTGAAGGCTCGGGCCGCTGCAGCTTTTCGAGCAATCGTCGCTCTCGCGCAACCAGCACGATGCAGGTCCGCGAGCCATGCCCGAAGATCAATCAGAGACAACTGGTCCACCGACTCGATATCGGGCATGGAAGCAAATAGTGTTGTTAGATCAGTGCGATAGGCGCGCACCGTGTTGGGGCTGCGTCCTCGAGCCCCACCCAAGTATTCCAAGAATGCCTCAATCTGGGCATCGCACTCCATTACTGCTTGGTCCACTAGACCATGATGATCAATAGACCCTACGAACGAAGGTAACGGCTCGCGGTTACTTCCAAGTAATATTTCCCATTGCATGCGTATCGGCGGCTATTTCGACTTGCACCACAGTCCCTCGACATTGCTGGCGAATCCGGTCAGTCGCAGTTCGCTCAACCTCGCGAGAAGATCAAGTCGTGAGCGGCCCGTCTTTTCCGTGAGATTATCGACATTCATGCCGCCGTGCTTGGGTAGTAACTCCCAGATTTCATAATCCGAGGCACTCAATGCCCGCCAACGTGCACTCGAGTTTCGTTGATGATCACGGGTGGTCGCACCCACAGATGGGACCTCACGGGGATTGAAGCCGGTGACCAGTTCCTGAAGATCAGCGGCGCTGGTCACCAGATGTACATCCGTGTGCTTTAGGAGTGTGTTCACACCCAGCGACGTAGGTGCATGGATCGACCCTGGAACCCCAGCGACAATTCGATTCATGTTCAACGCCTCGCGGGCAGTTGAGCTGGTACCGCTGCGATCTGTCGCTTCAATAACGCACGTTGCCTTGGTTAACCCGGCGAGTATCCGATTTCGCGCCAGGAACCGTCGTTTGTGAGCCGGCTCACGCGGTGGTGATTCACTGACGATCGCGCCGTTTTCCACGATCAGCGCAAACAGATGTTCGTTGCTCGATGGATATCGAGCTTGTACCCCGCTGGCAAGAACAGAAACGGTGGGCGTGCCAGCGCGAAGTGCGCCCTTATGCGCACACGAGTCAACTCCGATTGCACCACCCGAGAACACATGAGTCCCCCATGCGCCCAGTTCAGCAGCCCATTGGCCGGCAATCGCTGCTCCATAGGGAGTGCACGCACGAGCCCCCACGATCGTAACCGAAGAAAGGGCGATCACTCGAAAATCAATCGAGCCAATGGCCCATAATGCCCACGGTTGCTGGCTGCCCAGAGCGTGGAGTTGGGTCGGCCAACCTTCTTGGTCACGTGTAAGGATTCGTGCACCAATTCTGTGTGCAAAATCTAACTCAGCATCAAGATCGAATTTCTCAAACCTTTTAGTAAATGCTAAGTTATCGCGCTGTGGGAATCCTTTCGAGCCCAACATGTCCAACACTTGAATGGGTGAAATTCCTGACGCGAGTTTCTTGTTGATCAGTTCGTCACCGGGTTCGCACAGATGCGCCATAGCGATGAATGCATCAGATTCCGATTGTATTTTCATTATGCCGCCATGGCCGACTCGGAGTTTCGAAGATGAATTGCCAGGGCGACGTCTTCTCTAGTCGGACGCTTACGAGCGGCCAGATCAGCCAAACTCCATGCGACACGCAAGGCCCGATGGCTGCCTCGCAATCCACCGGAGTTGCCTACGTATGTATTGAGAAGATCGTTTCCCTCCGGCTCCGGACAAAATTTTGTTCGGAGCAACGCTGCGGATATCTCTGAATTTGTAGCCCACGGATACTCTGCGAACCGCCTGCTGGCTCTTTCCCGTGCCGCGATCACCCGCTCTCGGACGACGCCACTTGACTCACCGACAGCCATTGAGCGAACTCCAGGGATCAATACATTTATATCGATCCGATCCCGCAACGGACCTGACACTTGAACCGCGTATTTGCGCATAGCCATTGACGTGCATTCACACGCCTTAATCGTGTCAGCCAGTGCATTCCCGCACGGGCAAGGATTCGCCGCCAGGAGCAACTGAAATCTCGCTGGTAATAACCCCGTCCACGAGGACCGGCTTAAAGCGACCTGACCCGACTCAAGCGGTTGCCGTAAGGCTTCGAGGGCATTGCGTGAAAACTCGGGTGCTTCGTCAAGAAACAAGACGCCGTGGTGGGCTCGAGTCAATGCGCCCGGTGTGACCTTGTGTCCGTGAACGCTCCCCATCAGTGCAGCCATGGTAGCCGAATGGTGCGGAGCCTCAAATGGTGGACGAGTAATTGGCTGGTTGCACAGCGAAGTTCCGGCAACGCAGTGGATCGAGGTTGCTTGCAGAGTTTCCTCTTGCGTCAGTGGCGGCAATATTCCCGAGATTCGATGGGCAAGCAGCGTCTTGCCGACTCCGGGTGAACCGATCATGAACATGTTGTGGCGACCGACCGCTGCCACTTCGAGCGCCCAACGGGCTTCATCTTGACCCAATACATCAGAGAGATCCGTCAACTCATCGGCGGGAAAAGTGGCCGAATCTTCAGCGTGAATTGGCTCACGCTCGCCACGAAGGTAGGCAATAACGTGGTTGAGATCCACACAAGCGACCGCGCGTGTAGCGGGAACTATTTGGCATTGAACTATATTCTTTGGAGGAACGATCACGGAATTCATACCCGCTTGGGCAGCCGCAATCACAGAAGGCAACGCCCCGGGTACGGCTCGCAACGACCCATCAAGACCCAGCTCGCCCACAAACACAGTGTTGGCAAGGTGCTCAATGGCGATTTGCCCGGTCGCCCCCAGAATTCCCATGGCAATTGCCAGGTCCAATCCGGCGCCATGCTTACGCAATTCAGCGGGTGACAAGCTGATCGTGACCCTTGCCTTGGGCCAGGTCAGACCAGAGTTCATGATCGCGGTTTTTGACCGATGCTTGGATTCAATGACCGAGGCATCAGGCAAGCCCACCAGTCCTACCGTGGGTAAGCCTGGTGAATGATCAACTTCAACTCGCACGAGGTGGCCTGAGACGCCCGACACTACTGCGCCAAATGACCTGGCAAGTGCCACGTCAAATCCCCCTAATATGCGTGATCGTCGGTGGTCCGACCACCGGAGCGAGAATCCCCACCACATCAAAGCGAATATCGCGCGGACTCACCGACTGTGTATCAAGCCACCGAAGTGCAAGTCCGCGCATACGGCGAACCTTGCGGGGAGTCACCGACTCAATCGGATCACCGAAAGCCACAGTGCGTCGAGTTTTGACTTCGCAAATTACCAGGTCGTTTTTCTCTCGAGCGATCACATCAATCTCGCCAAGATCGCAACGCCAGTTTCGCTCAAGGATGACCAATCCATTTTTTGACAGGTAGCGAGCAGCAAGTTCCTCGCCATATTTACCCAGGGCATCCTTTGGCTTCATCCGCTTACCCTCACTGAGTTCGCCAGCTAAGGGAAGACTGAAGTTATCTGCTGTGGATAAGCGCTCAGTGGCAAAAACTCTTTCGGTGCAATCGGGTCAGTCCCAGGTCCGATATCGCCTGTTGATGTTCGCGAGTCCCATATCCGCTGTTTCGCTCCCACCCGTAGCCGGGAAACGCCATGGAGCGCTCACACATGAATGCATCCCGCTCAACCTTCGCAAGAATGCTCGCTGCCGCGACACTGGATGCGCTCTCGTCCGCTTTCCTGCGTGTCACAACGCTCACTGGGAGCCCAGGGGCGCAAAAATTAAAGGTTCCATCGAGAATCAGGGCACTTGGCGCCATCCCTGATTCACGAGCAGTGTGAAAAGCAATATTTACACACTCACGCAACGCCCCCGTCAGTCCATGCCGATCAATAAAGCCAGCATCAACGCTTGCTGTTGTCGACCATGCCCAACCTTTGATCAATTGGGCAAGTGCGACTCGATCTTTAGGCCGGGTTGCCTTCGAGTCACGAACTCCTCGGGGAGCGGTAGGAGTATCCGCGCCAATCACAACAAAGCCAATATAAATCGGACCCGCCAGCGGTCCTCGGCCCACTTCATCTATTCCAGCAACCAACGAATGCCCTGCCCTCAGCAAGGATCTTTCCAGTCGCAAACTTGGCACGGAAACCGTGATGCCGCTACTCAATTTCCGAATTTATTGCCAGCTGCTATGGCTGGATTTCCGAAAATATCTGGGATCGTCTCCATCGTAATCCGAGATAGCGGCCACACGATAGTGAACACGCGCCCGACCGCATTGTCGCTGGGAACAGCACCGTCATTTTGGTCTAAGTGAAAGCGCGAGTCCGCTGAGTTTGCACGATTGTCACCCATAACAAACATGCCGCTCTTGGGCACCGTGACGTCAAAAAGAACCTGGTCGGTCGGTCCATTAATGTAGGAGGCTTCATCCAGAGCCACTCCATTGAGAACAATCTGGCCAGCCTCGTTGCAGCAGGCGACTCGGTCCCCCTCAATCCCAATGACGCGTTTAACTAAATCATCTCCAGAGTCGCTAGGGAGCAAGCCAACAAATGTCAATGCCTTCGCTGCAACAGAACGCCAACCATCACCCGCTGGCTGCATGACAGGTAACCAGTTACCCGGGTCTTTAAACACCATGATTTCTCCACGCGCAACACCCGAAATCGAAGTGGTAATTTTCGATGCAACAACGCGGTCATCGATTTGCAGGGTTTGCTCCATGGAGCCACTGGGAACGAAGAAGGGCTGGATGACAAATGTGCGAATGCCGGTAGCAAGTGCGAGTGCGATCACGACAACGACCACAAATTCAACAATGCCACGGAGTAGAGAATTTTTCTTCTTCGTATCGTGGTGAATTGTTGCTTCGTCCTCTGAGTCATTCTGTGGTGCATCGTCGCGGGCCGAAACTGCCACTAGTTCAACTCCCTGAATGAATGTGAATCAAGCGGCTGCCACCGAGTCGGTGGCCAAATTACGAACCGCGCTTGCCCTACAACCTTAGACTCTAATACAAAGCCTCCGCCTGGATCCCCAAGGTGAGATCGCGAGTCTGCCGATTCGGAGCGATGATCACCCATAACCCAGAGTTTCCCGTCGGGTACGAGAGCATCGAATGTAACCTCACTGGGCAGATCACCCGGGTAAAGATAGGAGCTCTCAGAAATGGTGGTCCCGTTGATGCTGAGGTAGCCCGCGTCAGTGCAACAGGCAATCCGGTCTCCACCAATTCCGATCACCCGTTTCACAAAGCTGCCGCTTTCGGCGCTGAAGCTGTCTTGACCCTCAAACACAATCAGATCCCCGCGACCGATAGAGCCAGACCAATAGGCAGCCCGATTCACCAGGATCCGATCGCCTGATGTCAAGGCCGGCTGCATCGAATCACTCGAGATAACAAACGGTTGAGCCACGAATAAACCAAATAGCCATAGCAGGAAAATTCCCACTATGGCTACTAGAAAAACTTTCATTCAGACTAAATCACACGTGGTGCGTGGATTAACCTTCAGATTTTGGGGTTTCGCGCAATTCGCGAATCTTGGCCTTTTTGCCCTTTAATCCGCGAAGGTAGTACAGCTTTGCCCGGCGAACATCGCCACGGCTGACCACTTCAATTTTGTCAATTATTGGGGTATGCACGGGGAACTTTCGTTCGACTCCCACTCCATAAGCAACTTTACGAACCGTAAAGGTTTCGCCAAGACCAGAACCATGGCGGCCAATTACGACGCCCTGGAACATCTGAACACGAGACTTGCTTCCTTCAACGACCTTTACATAGACCTTGAGGTTGTCCCCGGCACGAAAAGCGGGGATGTCGTCGCGGAATGAACTAGCATCTACTGCATCAAGCTTCTTCATAGTTACTTCTTCCTGCCCACGCCATAGGTCATGTGCGGTGCTAAATTTTCAGTAAGTGCCGGCTAATCCGGATCCCCTATGGCAGATTCCCGGTGCGCCAAGCCTGCAAAGTGTGCCACACCCCAAGTGCCATGCGACAGGCCCCGTCTGATTACACCTGCTCTGGTGGCATTTCGGTCAAAAGGTCGGGTCGATACTTACGGGTCCGTGCCTGTGCCTGATCTTGGCGCCAACGCTCGATCGCCCCATGATTTCCACTGCGCAAGACTTCAGGAACTTCTAGTCCGCGCCAATCCAGCGGCTTGGTATAGACGGGCCCTTCAATAAAGGAATCGGGACGAGAGAATGAGTCGTCCACGACGCTCTGAGGGTTGCCCAGCACCCCGGGAATCAGCCGGGTGATTGCTTCAATTATCACTAGCGTGGCCACTTCTCCGCCCGCGAGAACATAGTCACCAATGCTGATCTCCCTGACTTTGTCCCACTGCTCGCTCGACGAGTAGTGGACACCCACCCGCGAGTCAATTCCCTCGTAGCGACCACAGGCGAAGACGAGGTGCTCTGCACGTGCGAATTCTGCTGCGAGCACCTGATCAAATGGCTCACCTGATGGGGTAGGAATTATTAACGTTGGCTTGGTCTGGGCGCCCTCTCGAATGTGGTCCAGTGCACTGCCCCACACAAGCGGTGACATGACCATGCCCGGACCACCACCGTAGGGCGTGTCATCGACACTGCGGTGTGGATCGGTCGCCCAATTGCGTAAATCGTGAACCTGAACCTGGACCAGGCCCTGCGTCTGGGCTTTACCCAAGAGCGACAAATTAAGTGGGTCTAGGTAGGCAGGAAATAGTGAAACGACATCAATTCTCACTGGGGGCTTCCTGAGTTAACAGACCCTCCGGCGGGTCCACCGTGATGCACTTGCCTGCAATATCAATTTCGGGAACAATACTGTGGACAAACGGGATGAGATACTCGACCGTCCCCTGAGTCACTACAAGAACTTCCTGGCTCGGAAGATGCAAAACGTCCGTTACCGTTCCGATCAACTCACCGGGCACACTTCGCACTGCACAACCCATCAAATTGGTGTCGTAGTATTCGTCATCCTCTTCTGGAACTTCGGATTCGGCTCGCTCAACGGTGATAATGCTGTCTCGTAGCTCCTCGGCTGCGCTACGGGAATCCACGCCAACAAGTTTGAGCAGGACTCGGCTACTGTGCCAGTGAAACTCAGAAACAATCAGATCCGAACCGCTTTCGCGGTGCAATGTCGTACCAGGGGCAAACCTAAGTTCCGGCTCGTCCGTGCGAACCTCCAGTGTTACTTGGCCGCGAATACCGTGCGGCTTGCCTATCCGGCCCACCGTTACCTGCACGTGAATTAGCGCTCGGCTGCGTCAAGGAAGTCTATGCGCACTCCGCGGCCTTCATTGATTGCCGAAACAACGGTACGTAGAGCGGTTGCCGTGCGCCCTGAGCGGCCAATTACTCGACCCATGTCGGCCGGATTGACACGAACGTCAAGTGCTTGGCCGGACTTACCGCGCCGGTCCGCTCGGGAGGTCACGCTGACGTCGTCGGGATTGTCAACGATTCCACGAACAAGATGGGCCAGGGCGTCTTCGAGCATCAGGAAGTTTCTTCCTTGGCAGCCTCTTCTTGCGGTGTCTCAGAAGAAATGAGCTCTTCGACCTTCTCTACGACGGCTTCAACAACGTCGACGACGGCTTCAACAGCTTCTTCAACCTTCTCTGAAACAACCTCTACAACCTCTTCGACTTTCTCTGCAACGGCCTCAACAGCTTCTTTCACTTCTTCTTTAACTTCGAGCTTCTTAGGCTTGGTGGTCTTGGGGGCATTTGCGGCCTCGGTCACTGCAGCTTCATAGGCCAAAATTTTGTTGGGCTTAGGGGCGGCAACCTGGAGGGTGCCTTCAGTGCCCGGCAGACCTTTGAACTTCTGCCAGTCACCGGTTACTTTGAGGATGGCTTCAACTGCCGCTGTTGGTTGTGCACCAACTCCCAACCAGTACTGCGCACGGTCAGACTTGACCTGCATGATGCTGGGGTTCGAAATTGGCTGATAGATGCCGATTTCTTCAATTGCCCGACCATTGCGAGCGGTGCGTGCATCTGCAACCACAATCCGGTACTGGGGGGCGTGAATCTTTCCAACTCTTTTAAGCTTAATTTTTACGGCCACGGTGGGCTTTCTCCTCAAATAATGGGTGATACGAATGCACTACACGTGGGGACATGTACTGATGTCGAATCCTGCGGACTTGCTCAAGAGCCGGTTGAGAGGGACCTTCCTTGTGCAATAGCGACGTAATGCTACCCGATGGGCAAATGAACCCGTTCCCGGCCCGGGCTATTGGAGCAACTTTTTCAGGTCAGGGGGAAGTGAGCCCAAATCTGGTGGAGCGAGCGGGTCGGCGCTGGCACTGCCTTGGGCCGCGCGTTTGGCCGGATTACCGCTTCTCCCCTTGGCTCCCTTTGCCGGCTTCTGGGTCTTGGGCTGCTTCCCCTTCGACTTCTTGCCGCCACCCGTGCCACCCATGCCTGGCATACCTGGCATACCTGGGACGCCACCCTTGCCCATTTGCTTCATCATTTTTTGAGCCTGTCCGAAGCGCTCAATGAGATTGTTGACATCAGCCACTTTGGTTCCTGAACCTGCAGAAATTCGAGCCCGCCGTGACCCATTGAGGATCTTGGGGTCTGCCCTTTCAGCCGGAGTCATCGACTCAATAATGGCCGCCACCCGGTCAAGTTCACGCTCGTCGACCTGATCGAGTTGGGCTTTCATGTCGCCCATGCCAGGGAGCATGCCCATGAGTTTCCCAATTGAACCCATTTTTTTAACGGCTTGCATTTGCTCCAGAAAATCATCCAATGTGAAATCTTCGCCGTCAGCGACTTTTTGTGAAAACCGTTCCGCGCTTTCGGCATCAAATGCCTGTTCCGCTTGCTCGATCAGGGACATGAGATCGCCCATGTCTAAAATTCGGGACGCCATCCGGTCTGGGTGGAAAACTTCAAAGTCTTCTAGCTTTTCACCCGTTGAACCGAACATGATCGGCCGCTCAACCACGGAAACAATTGATAATGCAGCGCCACCGCGCGCGTCACCGTCGAGTTTCGTGAGCACCACCGCGTCAAAGCCAACCTGGCGCTCAAAGTCGCGGGCGGTATTTACGGCGTCTTGACCGATCATGGCGTCTACAACAAAAAGTACGTTCTCAGGCTGCACTGCCTCTCGCACATGTGCGAGTTCAATCATGAGTTCGTTGTCGATTGCCAGGCGTCCGGCGGTGTCGACAATTACGACGTCATGCAACTTATCCACTGCAAATTGCTTGCCCGCTCTGGCGACCGCCACCGGGTCACCTACGCCGTTGCCCGGCTCCGGTGCAAATGTTGGCACTCCGGCTCGCTCTCCCACTACCCGAAGTTGATCCACCGCGTTGGGTCGCTGCAGGTCGGCTGCAACCAATACAGGTGTGTGGCCTTGCGCTGCTAGGTACTTTGCAAGCTTGCCCGCCAACGTCGTCTTTCCTGCACCTTGAAGCCCGGTAAGAAGAATCACCGTCGGACCCTGTTTGGCAAAAACAAGTGGCCGCGTTTCTCCCCCGAGAATCGCTACTAGTTCCTCGTTCACGATTTTAATTACCTGCTGAGCAGGATTTAACGCACCAGACACCTCTGCAGAAAGAGCCCGCTCCTTGACCACAGCGCAAAACGCTTGGACTACGGAAAGGGCAACGTCGGCTTCGAGCAATGCGGTTCGGATCTCTCGAACAGTTGCGTCAATATCGGATTCACTGAGCCGACCCTTGCCACGCAACCCCTTGAATGTGGTTGCCAGTCGATCAGACAAGGTTGCAAACAAAACCGTCTCCTTCACTTCTGGTGCGACTTATCGAGGCTAATCCCGAGCCTAGGGTAGCGGTCGCCCGTTATGGCAAGGGCTCGAGTTCTCGCTCCAGCACGCTGACGAGCCGTTCGGTGGCCGAAATATCGAGTTCCCCCCCGTCTGCGCGTTTTATAAAAAAGGCGTCGACCGTGTCAACCCCCAGCGTCGAAATCTTTGCCCCAGTTACCGCGATTCCTTCTCGTGCAATGCAACTCGCAACTCGGTACAACAATGCAGGTGCGTCATGGGCGCGTACCTCCAGAACTACCTGTGATTCGGAAACACGATAAATTCTCACTTGGGCAGTGGCCGACGAGTCCACTGGCTGTCGCGATGCTGCTGACTGCGCTCGCCCAGACATAGCACTTTTTAGGTCAAATGTTCCGGCAAGAGTTCGGGCCAAATCGGTGTGGAGTACTTCTTGAGCGGGCGGTTCCCCAAATAATGGTCGCACGAACCATTCTGAAATGGCACGTTCGCCCACCGTGGATACTTTTGCCGCACGGACGGCAAGTCGATTCATAGCAAGAACCCCTGCCACTGTTGCCACCAGCCCAATTTGATCGGGGGCACCCACGGTGACTCGATACCCAAGTTCCTCACGAGTGGTTTCCAGAAACAACCCTCTGTGCTCTGCCGCTTTGGCGTGCGCCTTCGTCATCACCGCACCGCTGACAATGTGATCCTCACCCGCCAAATATGCTCCCACCCTGCGTGCGAGGTCGCTCAGCAGGCTTTCACGCCACTTCGACCTCAACGATGGTCCCGTGGCCCGGGAATCTGACACGCTTAATGCCAAGAGCAATTCGAGGGTTCGCGTGTCTTTAACAGCATCCGCCACGCCCGAGATCACATCCGGGTCATCAAGATCGCGCTTGGTCGCAATGTCAGGCAACAAAAGATGGTGCAAAACCAGTCGCTCGAGGACTTCGGTGTCCTCGAGATCAAATCCGATTCGGGGCGCAATCACGCGGGTCATGTGCGCACCAATTTCACTGTGATCCCCTTCTTGACATTTCCCGATGTCATGGAGAAGTGCGGCGACGAGAAGTAGATCCGGCCGATCCACTTTTCGCACAAAAGCCTGCGATTGCAATACGCATTCGATGAGGTGACGGTCAACTGTGTATTCATGTAGGGCATTGAATTGTGGAGCCGAGCGCAATCTGACCCACTCGGGGAACCACGCCTCAATAATTCCGTGTTGATCCAGTGCCTCCCATGTGCTGAGCAAGCCGGGCCCTGCCCCCAAAAGCGATACAAAGGACTCCCGCATTTCCCGATTCCACGGTGCACGTGTGGCGATAGCGGATTCAAGAACCACTGGGGCTATTGGTTTTTGAAATGCTGCCGAAGCCCCTGCAACTCGCAGTAACAGGCCGGGATCACTAGAAAGATCAGCATTGCGTGCCAGAGTTATTTCACTACCTGAATCAACAACGCCCTCGGCCAATGGCTCTCTGACCTGTTTTGATCCACCCCGCAACCTGGGGACGAGAGACCGAAGCCCAGGTTTTTCTTGGGCCAGCAATTGGTTGAGTCGATACCACGTTAGCTCGCTCGTGTAGGCAATTTTGCGTCCGGCCAGGTACGTGTGACGCAAGAGCTCCTCAGGATCTGCGAGCCCCAACTCCACGGCGACAGCCTGCTGGGACTGCATATGTAAGCGGTCACCACTGGAAGTCACGGCCAAGGCATCGCGGACGTCGAGCAGAAAGGATCTTGCATTTTGCCATTCGGTACGGGGTAAATCTACCAACCAGGTCGCACTCAGATGGCCCAGAATCGTGGCATCGCGGATACCGCCGTAGGACTCTTTGATATTTGGTTCGATTAATTGGAACAGTTCGCCAAAATTTGTTCTACGTTCAGCAACCAACTCAAAAAGTTCTGGTAGGGATTTCTTTGCTGTGGCCCGCCAGTCGTGCGTGATGACTCCACGAAGCTCCAAGGTCAACTCTTCATTTCCAGCGATATGCCGGGCATCGAGTAATCCGGTAAAAGCTTTTACGTCCGAAGCTGCAATCACTCGCGCCCCAGCGATCGTTCGAACACTGTGATCCACATTGACGCCACTGTCCCAAATGGGGTACCACAATTTCTCGGCGACCAGATCGGGAGTAACACTGTCTGCATGCACCAGCACGAGGTCCAAGTCGCTATTGGCGCCTAACTCGCGACGACCGTAACTTCCCACCGCCACTAATGCAAAATCTTGTGACCACGTTTTGTGCGTGCCGATTGCCTGCTCAAATAGCTCACTTAGCCAGACATCTACTCCACTGCTCAATGCCAGTCGACGCTCTGGGCCACTCTGCCCAGAGCGCCGACTCATGGAATTTTTACTGAGTGGATTCCTACTTAGCGGATTAATTTGCCTCACCTACAGCGCGTCTGCGCCGCGCTCCCCGGTGCGAACCCGAATAACTTCCTCGATGGGCGTGACCCAGACTTTCCCATCACCGATTTTTCCGGTCTGGGCAGCATTGGTGACAACTTCAAGTACTTCGTCGAGGCGATCTGAATCGATGAGCACCTCCACGCGCACTTTCGGTACGAGGTCGACCGTGTACTCGGCTCCGCGGTACACCTCGGTGTGACCACCCTGTCTCCCGAATCCCGAACTTTCCGAGACGGTCATGCCCCGCACACCCACTCCTTCTAGGGCATTTTTCACATCTTCGAGTTTAAATGGCTTAATAATCGCCGTTACTAACTTCATTAGATTTCCTCTCTGTCACGACGTGCTGCACCTGCACCAATACCCGCAAAATGGCCACCACCACCGGCTTCGCCTAACTCATAGGCTGATTCGGCGTGCTCCACAAGATCGACACCCGAGAGTTCGTCATCTTGTGTGACTCTCATAATACCTGCCGCCTTGAGAATCAGGCCGATTATTAACGCAACCGCGAAGGAGTACGCCATCACGCTAAACGCGCCGATAGCTTGCTTGCCGAGTTGCTCGCCTCCGCCACCGTACAGCAGTCCGTTGACACCGGCGGGCGCCAAGTCGGTAGCTAGCACACCGATCAGCAGCGTGCCCACCAGTCCACCTACGAGGTGCACCCCAACAACATCGAGTGAATCGTCGTATCCGAAACGGTACTTCAGACTGACCGCAAGTGCGCAAATCACGCCGGCGAGCACACCAACAATTAATGCACCAACCGGACTGACCGCAGAACAGGCTGGAGTGATCGCTACCAAGCCGGCCACAATGCCTGAGGCCGCTCCCAATGTAGTCATGTGTCCGTCACGCAACTTCTCAACGACTAGCCAACCGATTGCTGCCGCACATGTCGCCGCAAAAGTGTTGACAAACACGACCGCAGAGGCGTTATCTGCGGCAAGTTCTGAGCCGGCGTTGAACCCAAACCAACCAAACCAAAGGAGCCCAGCGCCGATCATGACCATGGTGAGGTTGTGTGGCCGCATCGGTGTCCTTGGCCATCCGGTCCGCTTCCCCACCACAATCGCTAGCGCCAGGGCAGCCGCACCCGCGTTAATGTGAACGGCGGTTCCACCGGCAAAGTCAATGACTCCCATTTCGAAGATCCATCCGCCACTTGCCCACACCCAGTGTGCAACCGGGAAGTACACGAGAACAGCCCAGATAGCGCCAAAGACCAGCCAACCATTGTATTTTGTGCGATCGGGAATGGCTCCCGCGATCAGACCCACGGTCAGACAAGCAAACATTCCCTGGAAAGCAACGAAGGCCATGATTGGCAATGTGGCTTCTGGGTCATCTGCCATGAGACTCTCGAGGCCAAGGAATTCCGTTGGATTCCCAATCACTCCGCCGATATCGGAACCGAATGTCATCGAGTATCCAAAAATGACCCAAAGGACGCCTACAATGAAGGTCGCACCCATCACCATCATGAGCATGTTTAGGACGGATTTAGAACGCACCATTCCGCCGTAAAAGAAAGCTAGACCCGGGATCATGAGCATCACCATCGCGGCGGCGGTCAACATCCAGGCGGTGTCACCTGAGTTTAAAGCGGATTCCATGGAAGTCCTCCAATCCAGTGCGAATTTTCCGGCACACTGCCGATCGCGTGACCCAAGATTGGCGTGGGCTCGTTTCAGAAAAGGAGATAAGACATTTCACTGATGTGAATAAATGCCCGCAATGTGAACGTCGTGTTAATTCAAGGATCGGGACCGCGGCTAGCTCAACAGAGCAGTAACAAATTCGTTCACATCAAATGGCGCAAGATCATCGGGGCCTTCGCCTAGTCCGACAAGTTTTACCGGCACTCCGAGCTCGCGTTGTACCGCAACGACTATCCCACCCTTTGCCGTCCCATCAAGTTTCGTCAGGACAATGCCTGTTACGTTAACAACTTCGCTGAAAACTTTGGCCTGAACAAGTCCGTTTTGACCCGTTGTGGCATCAAGTACCAGCAGCACCTCATCAACCGGTGATTGCTTCTCGATCACCCGCTTCACTTTTCCAAGTTCATCCATCAACCCAGTTTTCGTGTGTAGTCGGCCGGCCGTATCAATGACGACCACATCCAATTTAGCTTCTTTGGCCACCGAACACGCTTCAAATGCCACGCTCGCTGGGTCGCCACCCTCGGGTCCGCGCACGACTGCAGCACCGACGCGATCACCCCAGGTTTGTAGTTGATCCGCTGCTGCAGCGCGGAACGTATCTGCCGCCCCCATGAGAACCGTCTGATCTTGTGAAATTAGGACGCGAGCCAATTTGCCCACCGTGGTCGTTTTGCCAGTTCCATTCACGCCCACTACCAATACAACGGCGGGGCGATCACCTGCGTCGGTGTGCACGCTACGGTCAAAATTGGGGTTCAACAGGGCGATCAATTCTTCCCGTAAAGCCAACCGGATGAAGTCTTCACTTAAGTCATTCGCTTGGGCCAGACGTACTTTTAGCCCCGCGATTAGTTCGGCCGACGCCGCCACCCCAAGATCTGCACCGAGCAGCGTCGCTTCGATATCGTCCCACGACTGCTGATCGAGGCTGCCACTTGTCAGTAGTCCGAGCAGGCCCTTACCAAAAACATTATGTGAACGAGCCAGTCGCGACCGAAGCCGACCAAGTCGCCCGGCGGCAGGTTCGGGAACTTCAACTTCCCACTGGGCTGGCGCAATCTCTTCGATGCTGGTCGTTGGGTATGAACGAGTATCCGGCACGCCCATTGTCTCGACAGTTTTTTGCGCGGGGCCAACCAGCCCCGGACCGTCGTCCTTGGCCCCGGGTGAGTAGTCATTTCCCGGTTGCGGTTTTAACGCAGGTGTAGATTTGGCTTTGAACTTTGAAAAAGCAACCGCCCCGCCAATGATCAACCCCAGCAGAATTATTACCGCAACAATGACAATTGTTAATGCGTCCATCAAGCGGGCTCTACCTCACGTAATCGTTGCCCAATAATCTGGGTTACCCCGTCGCCGCGCATGGAAACGCCATACAGAGCATCGGCAATTTCCATAGTTCGCTTTTGGTGAGTAATGACAATCAATTGGGATGTTGAACGCAACTCTTCAATAATGTCGATCAGACGACCTAGATTCACGTCGTCGAGGGCAGCTTCCACTTCGTCCAAGACGTAAAATGGTGAGGGTCGCGCCTTAAACAATGCAACGAGGAACGCCACCGCCGTCAGCGAACGTTCACCACCGGAGAGCAGCGAGAGTCGCTTAATCTTTTTACCAGGTGGGCGAGCCTCAACGTCTACTCCGGTTGTCAACATGTTGTCGGGATCTGTCAAAACCAGTCGACCTTCGCCTCCGGGGAATAGTCGGGAAAACACGCCCTCAAATTCCCGCGCAATTTCGGTGTACGCCTCCGTGAATACGCGTTCAACTCGCGCATCGACTTCTTTGACAATATCGAGTAAGTCGTCCCGCGTTTTCTTGAGGTCTTCGAGTTGTTCGGTGAGGAATAACTGTCTTTCCTCCATGGCCGAGTACTCCTCAAGTGCCAACGGATTGACTTTGCCCAGGAGCGCCAGCATCTTATCTGCGGCGCGCAGACGCTTTTCCTGCTCCTCGCGAACAAATGGATACGGCTGCGGCAGGGGGGCGTCAGGGTCTATTTCGTCTCCTGGTGCAGCCGGGCTCGGTGGAACGAGCTGATCGGGTCCGTAGTCGGCAATGAGTTCATCTGAGGCAATTCCAAAATCTTCTAAAGCTTTCACCTCAAGTGCCTCGATCCGCATGCGCTGCTCGGCCCGCGCGACTTCGTCGCGGTGCACAGTGTCCTTCAACTTTTCCAGCACGTCGACCAAAGTACGAACTTCACCGCGGACGAAAACTAGCTCCGTGTCACGTTCCTTTTTCAGCGCCTCGCCGTGACTGCGCGACCTTTGGGCAAGACCCACGGAAGTTTCCGTGTAGGTGAGCGCTACTCGCGCACCTGCTAACACTGCCTGGGCCACAATCAAAGATGTTGCGCGGCGCTGGCGACGCTCTATCGCTGCAATTCGAGCGCTTCGCTCACTTTGCGCATCTCGCTCTAGAGCGGCAGCGCGCTCCCCAATGGCCCTGACTCGCTCTTCGGCGGTCCGAACCGCAAGACGGGAATCAACCACACTGCCTCGCGCTTGCGTGAGTGCAAGCTCACATGTCTCGCGTCGATCCTCACCGATGGAAGGGACGCGCTGTTGCTGCAAAGTGTCCAATTCAGCAGTGAGGACTGCCAGCAATTCTCGATCACGCGCGTCCGCCGCCTGGGTGCTGAGCATGGCGGATTCAAGTCGCTCGGCTTCTGCGAGTGCATTTCGTGAAAGTTGGCCTAAGGCGCTTAGCTTCTCGGCGATCGCTGCCAGTTCGGCATCTGATTCATGTAAGAGGGTCAGCGCTGATTCTACGCGGTGGGCCGCGACCTCTTGCTCATTTTTCGCGGCAGCCAAATCGAATATGACCCGTTGTAGCTCTCGCTCAGTCTGCGCCAAAGCGGTTTCGCATTCATCAAATGCTCCCTGTACCTCAAGCAAGCTAGGGCTACTCGAGGAACCGCCCTCAATTACGCCCGCATCAATTGAGTCACCTTGTCGGCTCACTAACGAGACCCCCAGATTTCTCCTGGCGCTCTCACGCATTTCTTCCAGTGAGTCAACTACGATGAAGCGATTAAGGAGTGCGTGCACTTGAGCCGACACAATCGGATCAACCCGAAGACAGTCCACGAGCCAACGACCCGCGGGTGCTTGCTGGTCATGTTGAACAGGTGGCGCGGGAAACTCGGCGACCAGAACATTTGATCTGCCTGCCTCCTCAGTCTTCAAAAAGACCAGCGCGTCCATGGCCAAATCCACATTAGAAACAACTACCGCAGATGAAAGATTTCCCAGCGCACTGGCAACTGCTGCTTCATAGCCGTGTTCAACCTGAATCAACGAGCTCAAAGTACCCAAATACCCGTCGAGTCCGGAGTCGACCAGGGCCGCCGATCCGTCCTTGCGTTCAAGCCCAAGGGCCAAAGCATCACGACGAGCAACGCCAGCAGCCTTCTCTCGATCGAGCTTGGCCTCCAGCGCCAATAACTCGCGAACTTTTGTGTCTACACGTGCGAGAAGTTCCTGTGACACTTCGTGTTCAGAGTCCAGTCCTTCCTCACCGGCTCCATGGGAGACCACAGACACCTCTACCTGCTGGAATTGCGCTTGTGCTTGTTGACTGCGCTCCTGCGCCTCGCCAATCTGGGAATTCAGTCGCGTGAGTTCTGATTCCCTGGTCTCTAGCCGGGCGCCAACGTTGTCCCGTGCGGCCTTGACATCGTCCGTTTTCTTGACGTGAGCAACCCGCGCACTCTCAATTTCAGCGACGCGTGATACTTCCTGGCTTAGCGCGCGTTCAGCACCCTGCTCGGCGATCTCTGCCTGCGATAGCGCCTGACCTAACGCCTCAACTTTGCGGGTAAGTTCGAACTCTTGGCTTCGCAGGGACCGCGCTTCGGCTTCGAGTGCTTCTGGTTCACGACCTGACTTTTCCTCTTCCGGTTCCGGAGCAAGGTTTCGCACCTTCTCAACACCGAGTTGGACTAGACCAAGATAACGCTCGCGCAGGCTGCTCAGAGCGAACCAGGTTTCCTGGTCCTTGATCAGTTCGGGTCCTAACTCTCTCTCAAGTTCCTCGGCATTGTTTTCTCGCTCGCGCAGGGCCGCAATCTTTGACTCGACTTCACGTTGTCTTTCACGCAAGGCGCTTTCATCTGCTACTTCGGCTTCCAATGAAACCCGCAGTTCAGAAAGGTCATTCGCCATGAGTCGCAGCCGCGAATCGCGCACATCGCTTTGGATCACCGTGGCACGACGAGCCGCCTCTGCCTGACGTCCCAATGGTTTGAGAGCTCGGCGCAATTCAGCCGTGAGATCGTTTAGACGAGTGAGGTTCGCCTGCATCGAGTCAAGCTTTCGAAGGGCTTTTTCTTTTCGCTTGCGATGCTTGAGGACACCTGCAGCTTCTTCGATGAATCCTCGGCGATCCTCAGGGGTCGCCTTCAAAATCGAATCAAGTTGTCCTTGGCCGACAATTACATGCATCTCCCGGCCGATACCAGAGTCGCTGAGCAACTCTTGGACGTCGAGTAAGCGGCACTGCTCACCGTTGATCGCGTATTCGGATCCACCATTTCGAAATAATGTTCGCGAGATGGTGACTTCAGAGAACTCAATGGGAAGGGCGCCATCTGAGTTGTCGATCGTGACAGCAACCTCTGCCCGACCTAGTGGGGCCCGTCCCGAAGTTCCCGAAAAAATAACGTCTTCCATTTTGCCGCCGCGTAGCGACTTTGCACCCTGTTCGCCCATGACCCAAGCGAGTGCATCAACAACATTGGATTTACCCGAGCCATTGGGTCCGACGACGCAGGTGACTCCGGCCTCAAATTGAAGTGTAGTTGCCGATGCAAAAGACTTGAAGCCTTTGAGGGTAAGGGATTTAAGATGCACGGCGCGGTTTTCATCCTGTCAATCTGACACCTGCCCGGATCGCTCTGGGCCGATGCACAAGGTTATTTATCGTGCCTCACCCTATCGGTGTGCAACCTGAAATTACGGCAGCGACCACGGAGGCTGACAGGTTGAACAGTGAAAGCTCGACCGATTCATGAACTTACTGCGAATAATCGGATCACCGCATCGATCACATGGGTGCCCCTCGCGCCCATAAACTGCTAAAGATCGCGAAAAATAGCCCGACTCTCCATTGACATTGACATACAACGCATCAAAACTCGTACCGCCCGCAACAAGTGCCTCGCTCATCACGCCAGTAACAGTGGTAACAATTTCTACTGCTGTGCTGTGGTCTAGGTGATTGCACGGGGTTCTGCCATCAAGGCCCATCCGCCAGAGACACTCATCCGCGTAAATATTGCCAATACCAGAGATCAAATGCTGGTCGAGTAATCCCTTCTTGACCTCAATTGAACGCTTTGTGAGCATTTCTGAAAATGCGTCCACATCAAAAAGTGGGTCAAATGGATCTCTGGCGATCCGTGAAACCGCCACAGGTAGTCCGTCTTGGTCGCGATCACAGATCTGCACTCCCCCGAACGTCCGTTGATCCAGGAACTCGAAATAGCGCGGCGGATCCCCTGCTCGAGTTACGGTCCAATCCACCCGAACATGTGGATGTCCTGAGGGGGAATCGTTGATTCGAATCTGCCCACTCATGCCAAGGTGGACCAGGAGGACAAAGGGCCGATCCAGTTCAAGCCACATGTATTTACCTCGGCGACACACGCTCTCAATTACAGCCCCGTCAAGTTGAACGGCTAAATCCCCTACATTGCGGCGAGTGGCTCGCTCGTGATGAACGCCGACCTTCCTAATGGTGGTACCGAGCACCATCGAGGCTAGGCCTGCGCGAACTACCTCAACTTCAGGAAGTTCTGGCATCGGGGAATCTGTTGATTAATTGGCCATAGGCTTGTTCTGCGGCAAGTTGCTCGGCCGCCTTCTTTGATCTGCCTACACCTAACCCGAGATCCTCCCCCGCGATCTGGGCGCGCGCTACAAACTCTTTTGCGTGATCTGGGCCCGAGTCACTGATGTCATAGTGCGGCAAAGGCAGTTCTAGTGCACCGCAGACCTCCTGCAGTGAAGTTTTCCAATCTAAGCCAGCGCCAAGTTCTGACGCAGCCATGATCATGGGGTCGAAAATACGATGGATGAATTCGGCAGCCAGGTTGATCCCACCGGATAAATAGATCGCACCGATCACCGCCTCCAGAGAGTCGGCCAGAATTGACGTTTTTTCGCTACCCCCCGAACTGAGTTCACCCCGACCTAGACGCAGGTAATCGCCGAGCCCAAGAGTCCTTGCTACGCCCGCGAGCGCGTGAGCATTAACTACCGAGGCGCGCATGCGGGCCAAAGACCCTTCGGGGAGTTGAGGAAATTCACGGTAGAGAAAGTCGGTAACTACTACGCCCAGTACTGAGTCTCCGAGGAACTCAAGTCTTTCATTTGTAGGAATGCTCCCGTTTTCATAGGAATACGAACGATGAATCAGGGCTAGTTCAAGAAGTTCACGGTCGCATTCACATTCAAGAACTACCATGAGCGACGCGGCGGGGTCCGCGCTCGAAGAGTTCAGATGTGGGTCCATCACAACAGGGTAATGTGAGCTGGAGTCAGATGTGGGGAATGTGACTAAACGTCTAGGACGCGACGTTTTGCATATGTTCCGCACGTGGGGCACACCGTGTGAGCAAGTCGTTTTTCCTTGCACCGGGTGCAAATCACGAGAGTTGGCGCAACAGCTTTCCACTGTGACCGTCGATGACGCGTGTTTGAGCGCGAGGTCTTCCGCTTGGGAACTGGCACTGGATCCTCTTTCACGTAGTGGCTGAGCTAGTTGCTGGCGCGCTGTTCTGCGCGGGTCAGTATCGCACTAGAGCTATTTGCACTACTTCAAGGGGTCATTCTTGGTTGATTCCAGGAGTCCTTCCAGGGCTGCCCACCGGCGATCGGTGGTGGCATGCTCATGTGGAGCACCCTCAAGCTTGTCTCCACAATGTGGGCAAATCCCGAGACAGTCTGGGCGGCACAGTGGGGAAAGAGGCAGATCTAGGACAATTGCATCGCGCACCGAGTCCAGTAAATCGACCGCGTCATCCTGGACATAGAAGAATGTCAATTCCTCTGAAGCGTCTTCAAAGCCCTGCACAACCCGCCCGCGCGAGTCTGTTTCTTCATAGAGAAAAAGCTCGGTGACGCGAGAGTGATCGATCCACATGACGGGCTCCAGGCAGCGAGCACACTCGGCTTCCACCTCAAAGTCGAAGTCAAGATTTACTAGCACTCCATCCAGGACCGATTCGATCCTGATCTGCGCCGGCATTTTGCTGGCAGGCACCACTTTCGCCATGCCCACTTCCAGTTCTGGGGGGGCTACAAACTCCAGATCTGATTCCCACATGTTCCCTGGCCTTCTCGGCAGGTGTGTGAGGGAAACGCGAAACGAACCAGGTTCGATGTCACCTGTTACAGCCATGAAACTCTCTAATCCGTTCGAGCGTCAAAAAAATCGGACGGGTGCGATCCTTCTGGGGCCAATTCCTGATACATCTGACTACGCAAACGCTCACGACCACGATCAACGGTCTGCAGCGTCTTTTGCAAAGTGATTTCAAAAGTCGCCAGTTTCGAATCTATGTAGTCGTCAGTCTCGGCCCGCATTTGCTGGGTTTGCCCGGTCACTTCACTGCGCAAAGCATTTGCCTCTTCCACCGCCGCGAGATACACCTCGTGCTCGGAAACCAATGCATCGGCTGCCGCCCGAGCTTGGGCAAGAATTCGATCTGCTTCACGTCTGCCGTCTTGAACAACCGCCTCCCGGTCAGCGAGTAGCTCATCGGCGCGGTACACGGACTCCGGCATGAGTTGCCGGATTTCCTCAACGACGTCGAGCACCTGCGAACGATTCAGAATGCATGACGCCGATAAAGGCATGGCTTTCGCCTCTTCGACCAAGACGGTGAGTTCATCGAGTCTTTCCTGGACGTTCACGCTTGCTTCTGACATTTGGGATCCTTAGTTGAAGTGTGCTTCTCGGGTTCAATTATTGGGGTTAAGTCACATTGTGCTGGATAATTTTCCTTGGAGGCGTTTCAACACGGCTTCGGGTACCAGCCCGCCAACATCGCCACCGTGAGTGGCCACGTCCTTGACCAGACTCGAGGATAAATAGCTGTACAGGGGATTAGTCGAGATGAAACAGGTCTCCACCTGGGTTAACCGATAATTCATCTGCGCCATTTGAAGCTCGTAATCAAAATCACTCACAGCCCGTAACCCTTTAACAATGGCATTGACTTCATGGTCCTTGCAGTAGTCCACCAACAGGCCGTAAAAGGAATCCACGGTGACATTGGGTAAATGTGCGGTCGCTTCGGTGAGCATCTCGATTCGCTCCTCAACCGTGAATAATGACTCTTTTATCTTATTGATCAGAACGGCGACGATCACTTGATCTGACATGCGAGATGCACGCTCAAAGACATCAAGGTGTCCCATAGTTACGGGGTCAAATGACCCCGGGCATACCGCAATCCGCATCCGCATTCCTCAACTAGTTGGCGATGATTCAACCTGACCGTACCAAAGTTTAGAGTCACCGTACCCACGCTCCCACACATATCGCAAAAAGTGGGGTGCAACTGTGCCAAACGGTGAAGGAGAGCGGGTGCCCCGCTCACACACGAGCAGTGCTTCATCTAGGAGCGCGCTGGCACTGAGTTTCGCCAAAAACCGCTGCACTTCACCGTCAGAATGTGCATAAGGCGGGTCAAGAAAGACAATGTCTACCTGTGCTTGGGGAATCCATGAATACGCATCAGCCTTCAATGCCCGAACATCAAGGCCGCAATCGGCCACATTGCGCTCGATAGTTGCATGTGCTGAGGAATCGTTCTCGATCAGAACCACCTCGCGAGCACCACGACTCTTGGCCTCGAGCCCAATCGCACCCGAGCCGGCGAATAGATCGACAAAACTCACGTGTGACCACTGCAGATTCGATTGCGCTAGATAAGAATCAATGCTGGAAAATAGGGCTTCCCGCATCCGATCAGAGCTTGGCCGCGTACCAATTTTGGGAACCTGAAGTTTTCGCCCGCGGGCTGACCCGGAAATGATTCGCATCAGGACTTTTCCAAGTACTCTGCGCGCTGAACCTCAAAAATATCGATTCTCTCCATCACTTGGCCCCAAAGCTTGCTGGCAAATAACTCATCAATTTCACGGCGCACTTTATCAATGAAGTCCAGGTCGTCGATCACCTTAAGTAAGCGAAGTGAACTCAATGCACCGGATTGATCTTGGCCCAGCACATCGCCTTCGCCTCGAATCTCAAGGTCCTTCTGGGAAAGCGCAAACCCATCACGCGAATCCCGCACGGCTTCGAGTCGATCAGTGGACGCAGCACTTTGCGTATTTCCGTGAACCAGAATGCACACGCCAGGCTTAGATCCACGACCAATCCGCCCCCGCAACTGATGCAATTGGGAAATACCAAACCTTTCCGCGTTGAGCACGATAATCATCGTTGCAGCGGGAATGTCCACGCCCACTTCGATCACGGTCGTCGCGATCAGAACATCAACTTTGGGTTCCTCGAAGCCTTCGAACCGGCGCATGGCTTCCCGTTTGGCGTGCGAGTCCAAAGCCCCGTGCAGTTTTTCAAATGAAATTTTCGGATACCGTGCTGTCAGCGAGTCATAAGTTTCTTCAACCGAAGCCAGTGGCTCGCGATCTGGTGATTTATCACCTTTTGGATCCGTCTCTGACCGTGAGATACTCGGACACACGACAAAAACGCGATTCCCTGCGGCAACCTCCTCAGCCATACGTTCCCACACCCGTTCTACAAACCGGGGTTTACCAGAAGTGGGTACTAGATGGGTCTGAATTTCTGCTCGTAAGGATGGGGACTCGACCAATGTCGAAACATCAAGGTCACCAAAGACAGTCAGCGCAACAGTCCTAGGGATCGGGGTGGCGGTCATGACCAATAGGTGCGGCCGCAACTCGTCTTTACCTTTTGTCAACATTGTCGCTCGCTGCTCAACTCCAAATCGGTGTTGCTCGTCGATCACAACCAGACCTAGGTCGAAGAACTGTACGTTTTCCTCTAGGAGAGCGTGCGTTCCAATGAGAATATCTATGTCACCGCTTTGAGTATCTAGAAGGATCTTGCGACGGTTGGGTACCGACATGGCACCGGTAAGGAGTTCAGCGTGAATTGGCCGCGTGGTAACTCCCTTCAAGAATCTTCGCAAGGATTCAAGGTGCTGAACTGCGAGCACTTCAGTAGGCGCGAGCAATGCAATCTGCCCGCCAGATTCAATAACTGTCAGCATCGCGCGGATCGACACAATGGTTTTCCCGCTGCCCACATCTCCTTGTAGGAGCCTGGTCATGGGGATACCTTGCGCTAGGTCCGCAGCGATCTCCTCCCCCACCATAATTTGACCCTGAGTTAACTCAAATGGAAGTGAATTATCGAACTCGGGAGTCAGAACGGACTCCCTTCCGCCTCGAGCATGTGCGAGTGCGGACTTGGCGTTGCTCTTGCGCTGGCGCATTAGGGCTAAAAGGACAAATGCTTCTTCGTACTTTATCCGCTCAGTCGCTCTGCCAATTTCGTCGTGATTCTGTGGCTGGTGGATTGCATGAAGCGACTCAATTTTAGTCATGAAGCCGTGCTTGGCAACCAAGTCCGTAGGAAGTGGATCGGACAACTGATCAGCCGAGGCGAGAACTACGTCAATGGCCGCTTGAATTTGCCATGAGGCAAGGGACTGGGAACTTGGATACACCGGGATAATTTCCCCGGTGAATTCGGTGATTGCATCGACCTCCTCTGACACCGCGTTTCCGGTATCCGTAAAGAGCGCATACTGCGGATGGGTCAGCGTTCGTACTCCGCGAAACTCTGACACCGTCCCGGCAAACAAGCCGATTCGACCCACTTTTAATTCCCGCTCGCGCCATTTTTGGTTAAAGAATGTGAGTTCCATGGATTCGACACCGTCAGAGACGCTCACAACCAAGATGAACCCGCGCTTGTGTTGCATGCGTCGAGAGTCAACCCCTTTGATGGTTGCCAAAATGGTTACTGGAACCCCCACTTCAACTTTGTCAAAGGGCGTCAAATTGCCTCGGTCAATGTACCTACGTGGGTAGTGGTTGAGAAGTTCACCGGCAGTGGTGATGTCAAATGCCTTTTCCACACTTGCAGCGCTTTTCCCGCCGATGAGCTCCTTCAGGGGGGTGCTCAGAAAATTTTTTCGGCCGTTCACGCTATTCGACTCCGAAAATAAACGGCCACAGCGGCTGCTCCCCTGAAACGAATTCACACTCAATCAGCGGGTATCCGCCCTTAATCCAGGCAAGTAGCGATTCGATTTGGATATCGGTGACTTCAGCACCCGTGACTACTGTCAGTAATTCTGCACCCGGCGCCAACATGCGTCTCAACACGTTTCTACTTGACGCTACAAGATCGCTATCAATAGCACTAATTTCTCCGTCAATCAGGCCCAGGTAGTCACCAGAATTGCATGCACCAGCCATGGTTAACACGTCTCGGGTTGCCTGGGTAATTGCTCCATAGCGCGTTGCTCCTGCTGCCCGGGTCATAGCGACCACATCCTGATCAAAGTCCAGCCCAGGATCATGAATAGCGATTGCGGCTAGTGACTGGGTAATCGCACGACTGGGAATCACCGACACCCGATAACCCAAGCTCCGCAAGCGCGAAGCAGCAAGATCTGCGGCTGGATGCGTATCTCGATCGGCCGGAAGGATCACGACCTCCTTGGCTTCATTTCCACTGATCGCCGAGATGATCTGTGCGGCGGATGGTTGTTGCCGTGCGGGCGTGGCGATGCACCTCACGCCTAATGATTCCAATAATCGACGAATGCCTTCGCCGTGCGTGACCGCAAGCAAAATCCGAGACCGCCGTGGTTGGGCTTGTGAACGGCCTTGCGAACCGCCGTGGAATTCCAGTGGAACAACGGAAACCCTCGTTACCACCCCGTACTGCAAACCCGCATTGATGCAGTCAGAAACTCGATTCAACGGAGAGTGGACGTGAACCTTCCACAGAGACTCGATTCCGGCGATCATCACGCTCGTACCCAGACTTTCTAATGCATCTTGTAACTGCGCGCTATCAGGCGCTTCAAAGTCATACATGACCTCACATTCGACAGCAGCGCTGTGGGATTCGCGAGGAACGGCCGTCGGGGCAAACTCACGCAGTGGCTGAACAGCGTGTTCGACCCGCCGTGGCGTCTCACCAGTTAGGACCGTGACCAGTGCGTCCAGAACCACAACCAGTCCTCGACCTCCAGCGTCAACTACCCCCGCCTCGCGTAAAGCTGCCAATAATTGCGGGGTGTGCAGTAGCGAGGTATACGCCGCATCCGCCGCCGCGTTGGCGACCTCCACAAAGTCTGCGCCTTGAGCGTTGACGCGCGAAGCTTCTTGGGCCGCTCGTGAGGCGACCGTAAGGATTGTTCCTTCCAGGGGTACCGCTACCGCTTGATATGCACCACGAGCACCGTGAGACAGCGCCCGAGCGAAATTTTCCGGACTCGTCGCGAGCTCTGACATGAGGTCGCGCAACAGAGCCGAGAGAATCACACCTGAATTTCCTCGGGCGCCCAAGATTGCGGCCTTGCCAACCCGGTGGGCTGCTTGGGCCAAATCATCGGCTGGCTCATTCAGCGCCGCGCAGGCAGCCTCTACCGTGAGATACAAGTTTGTGCCGGTGTCCTCATCTGGGACCGGAAACACATTGAGGGCATCGATTTCAGCACGAGCCACCCGTAATGCACCCTGCGCTTCGATCAGCCACGAGTGCAATATGGGCAGGGTTATCGCGGTGATGGGGGCATGAGCGATCTGCGACTTCTGCTCGGCCATGGCCCCTCCTTCACTTCATAGCAGCGGATCGGCTATTCTTCCTCAGGTTTAACATGAGCACTCTAAAGGAACCCGCAAGAGCTAGTGCCTAAGTGCACGACTCTTGCATAATCCTCTCGCATGAGATCCCGATAACCAACCGGATCCGCCTGGATCCATTGTTTTAAACTGACGAAGGAGTCATTGTGGCTGCAAACTGCGATATCTGCGGAAAGGGCCCTAGCTTCGGCCATAACGTTTCTCATTCACAGCGTAAGACGAATCGCCGCTGGAATCCGAATATCCAGCGCGTTCGCGCTCTGGTTGGCAAAACCCCCAAGCGACTCAATGTGTGTACTTCCTGCATCAAAGCGGGCAAAGTGGTGCGCGCCTCCTAAGACCTAGGTGGAAAAGTGTCTAAAGCCCGGCACTTGTTCATAAGCATCCGCATACGCGACACCGTCAATCAGGACAGCTCCAACCGGTGCGGGCGCTACTTTCCCAATCGCAGTAAAGCCCCTTGGCATCCTCTTCTTGGGTGGGAAAGTTGCCACGATCGCGTGATCATCGCCTCCTGCGAGGATCCACCCCATGGGGTCGACCCCAAATGCGGCCGCGGTCGAGACAAGTTCTTCTGGCACAGCAATTTTTTTTGTGTCAAGTTCAATACATACCCCGGAGCCTCGCGCAATGTGCTCAAGGTCAGCCACCAGACCATCAGAAATATCAATCATTGAAGTCGCCCCACTTTTGGCAGCGCGAGCACCCGCGGAGTAGTCAATATTGGGCACTCTAAACGCATCCACTAAAACCCGAGGAGACCGCAATCCCCGTTGCAAAACCCGGAGCCCCGCGGCGGCCATACCCGATCTGCCACAAATTCCCACTGTGTCTCCCGCACCAGCACCACTTCGAGCCAGCGCTGCTCCCGAAAGGAGGTGACCAATTGCCGTCACTGAAATCACAATATTCTCGCAATCGCTGACATCACCACCCAAGACCACTGCACCGGCGCTATCTGCTTCCTCCATAAAGCCCGCGAGAAACTCGCCGGCCCAATGGCTGGTTGTGCTCCCCGGCATCCCGATCGCGAGCAAAACGCCCGCCGGCTGTGCCCCCATGGCACACACGTCTGCCATAGAGGCTGCAGCGCAACGACGACCAATCTCGATTCCCGTTGACCAGTCCGTACGAAAATGCTTGCCTTCTGCATACATATCCACGCTGAGAGCGAGCGACGAGCCCTCAGTACCAATGACAGCCGCGTCGTCACCAGCTGGAACCTCGACGCCGATTCCGGAAATCTTGGCCGCATTGATTTGCGAGAGGATCTTTGTGACAAGTCCTAATTCCCCGAGGTCTGCAAGGGTTTCACTAGCGGCTTCTGGACTCACAGCTTTGAGCCTTTCTGTTGATCAACTGGGAAAAGCACCCGGTTCAAATATAGAGTGGGGTCATGTCGGTGCAAGCATATGTATTAATTCAAACCGAAGTCGGTAAGGCGGCCACCGTCGTCGAGTCGATTCGTGCGATTCCTGGGGTCGCCGTTGCCGAGGACGTCACCGGACCATACGACGTAATTGTTAAAGCCGAGGCCCGAACCATGGACGAGCTCGGACGCCTCGTCGTTGCCAAGATTCAAGCGGTTTCCGGTATCACCAGAACGTTGACTTGTCCCGTTGTGAACCTTGGTTAAGAAAACAGCGGCAATTGCTTGTGGCCTCACCCTGTTAGCAAGCGTGACGGCGTGCAGTTCATCTTTACGCGTCGAACCGGGCGAAGGATCAGGGAGTCAATTTTGCACAGAACTTGGAGCGATCCTTCCGGTCAGCATTGCCGGTGCATTGTTACGCAGCACCAATCCAGACTCCCCCGGAACGAAAGCTTGGGGTGATCCGGCAATCGTCACGCGATGTGGCGTCCCAGAACCCACAACTTATTCGGCCACCAGTCAGCTTCTCGTGGTTAACGGGGTCAGCTGGTACCCCGAAGAATTACAGGCCGGTGTGAGATTCACTTCACTTAAGACTCCTGAATTAGTCGAAGTGTCCATACCGAGCGCCTACGAATCAACGGCTGACATCCTCACCGAATTGAGCTCAGATCTTAACTATCTCGCACCCTAATTATTTCACAGAGCCGCACGCACGAGCCGATCAACGATATGTGGGAAACTCACCCCGGCTTGCCCCCACATTCGAGCAAACATGGATATCGGAGTGAATCCAGGGATGGTATTTATCTCATTGAAAACAATTCGATCGCCATCGAGGAAGAAGTCAACCCGCGCATA